>JACKZZ010004528.1_pt1 | contig 68433 bp, 54 predicted proteins | sample 8027871 | NCBI WGS metagenome assembly JACKZZ01 (sample SAMN15724774, study PRJNA655200) | protist metagenome | isolation source: fluorescence activated cell sorting (FACS) single amplified genomes of... | place: USA: West Boothbay Harbor, Gulf of Maine | collected 2000-07-19
AAAAATATCATTCTCTGATTTTATTTTTACAGGTTTATCTGAAAATGTGCCATCTTTTTTTTCTTTGAATAAACCATATTCATTTAATTTATATCCCATAGACTTTGCAACTTGTCTCATTTGAGTATTTAATTCATAAGATCCTGTAAAATATAATAGTGCAGCATGATAATATTCAAATGGTACAAATCTTATATCAATTCTTCTTACTTTGCATCTTGGTAATTTACTAAAACCCATATATTTAGTACCATTATCGGTATCAGTTAAATCATCCACTACAATTTTTTTTGTTTTTAAAGTATTAATAACTTCAGAAAGATAGTTAGTATCTATTTTTTCATAATCTTTATTAGTACAAATATTTTTATGAGTAACTAATACATCAATATCATTAGAATAATCTTTATTTCTTCTATACGATCCTGCAATTGTTAAAACTAGATCTTTATCAATATCTACAATCATTTTTTGTAAAAATACATCATATTTATCAATTTCTTTTCTTGGTATTTTTACTTGAAAAACTCCATGATATTTTAATCCCATTTTTATTTTATCATTTACTTCAATAACATTTGAATCTACTTTTTTCTTTAATTCATCTACAGACTTGATATCATATTTTTCAATAAGTTGTTTAGCAACTTTTGAACCAATATTAATTACTTGAGATAGCTCATTTATTAAATCTAGTTCTTGTTTTACTTGTTTAATTTCAGGTCTGTTAATTTCAGATAGTTTTTTAGTCTTAAGAATTTCATCTATTCTAGATATAATTCCTTTTCCAATACCTTTAATATCTTTCAAATCATCACCTTTAGTAATTTTTTCAGGATATAATTTAATTATTTTAAGAGCATTTTTAAAATGACGTAATTTAAATTTATATTTAGTAATATTACTATTTTCTACCTCTTTATTATTTAATTTATATTGTATTTCTTTTACCAAAAGATCTAATTCATTAATAATAGGTACATTACTTTGATTTGATATTTCTTGAGAATTTTTTTTAGACATTAATATAATAATTATTAAATATACTAAATAATTCCTTATTTCATTTTTATTTTATATTTATAATATATGCAAGATATTGAATTATATGAAGCAATGTTAGGGTTTTTTTTAACAATGATAATAACTCTTTTAAAAAACCATATTCTTGATAAAAAAAATGTATCTGATGTAATATTTGTAAGTGCAGTAGGATGGGCATCTCATTTTGCAGTTAGAAAAATTTTAAAAACAAAATTTAAAAAAGATAATAATTTATAATTAGTCTTTTGCCCTATAAAATAGCATGTATGCATGTTTAGTAATTATTTTACTTTCACTAATTTCAGTGACTTTATCATCGTCATAATTATACCATTTACCGTTGGTATAATTTTTACAATAAGAGTAATAATGACCAAAAGAAATACCATTAAATCCAAAGTTACTAAAGTTTGTATGATTGTTAATTGCAAATAAGTCATATTTTTTATATTTAGATACATTATTTGGATGCAAATATGGTGTAATATCAAAATTTTCAAATGGGAAATTGATGATATTATTTAATTTAGTTGCACCTGTATAAGTATACTCAAATCTTTTAAGAAGAATAATTAGAATTTTTGGAGAGTCCCAAATATAATTATGTTTTACAGCTTCTACTAATTTACCTTGAAAGTTATCAGCATATGGACTAAGCCATTTGTTATCTCCTTCTAACTTTTCAGGTTTAGTATGATTTTCGAATAACTGATCAAGTGTAAATTCTTTTAATTTTTTTGGTTTATTAGACGACTTATAACTAGAGAATAAGTTCATACTACTAGCATTATCACTTTCACTACTTGTAGATTTTGTTTCATCATCAGATGAATCTTCAGAATCATCTTCAAATTCATGTGTTTTATGAGAAGTTTCTTCATCAGAATCATCTTGTTCTTCATCAGAATCATCTTGTTCTTCATCAGAATCATCTTGTTCTTTATCAGAATCATCTTGTTCTTCATCAGAATCATGTGTTTTCTGAGAAGTTTCTTCATCAGAATTACATTGTTCTTCTTCATCAGAATATTGATATTCAATTACTTCAATAGAATCATTATCAGATTCTTCATTATTGATCATTTCTTGAATGTGTAGAAGTTCATTTCTTTTATGTTTTTTACCTAAGACATGTTCGTTATAACATGATTGGCTTTGTAAATCTTTGTTACATAACTTACACCAATGTTCATCTTTAGACTTTGAAGATTTTTCAGATGAACTAGAAATAACTTCAGGTTCTACATTTTCTTCATATTTATCTTCAGGAAATGCAAGTGTGAAGTAAAAGAAAGATTCAAAGTTAGCTTTAATACCTTGTGTTTCAGAACATGTAAGTTGAGAAATTACTCTTCCTTCAAAAATATTATTTATTTCAGAAAATTTCTTATGTGAAATTTTATAATCATTAATTGATTTATAATTTAAATATTCAGAAGGTGTTGATTTAATAATCGAAAAAATCTGATCAATATTACTATCTTCATCAATGTGCAAATGTTCTAAACAGTCGTATATAAGATTTTTATCTTTAGGATTAATTTGAACATTTTTTGCTAATTCATCATTAATTGTGTCTAAAATACAAAGTAATGCTTCTTGACTATCATGTTGATTAGAATTTTGAAATAATTCTATTTTTTTACCAAATAGTTTTCGAAATGAAATAGGTCTAAAAGAGAAGAAACTGCTATTCCAAATATTTATAAAAATCTTTCTAAGTTGAAAAGCTAAACTTTGATCTAATTTGCTTTTTTCGATAAAATATTCTGCATCATGATTAATTAAAATAGGAATTAATTCACGACCAATTACAAAATTTCTAAAATCATCACAATTACTTAAACATTGTATAATAGAGTTCATGTAACAAGTATTACCTTGATTGATAAGTCCAGATGTTCCCAAAGCTTCTTCATTTTCATCTGATGAAGAAGCTGTAGATGAACACTCTAAATTGAACGTATTATTAGAAAATAATTCGATAGAATTCATTATTTATATATAAAAAATATTCCTTTATAGTATAATGTAAAAATTATTCAAATTTATTTAAGTTTTACTCGAATAAATTTAATTTACGAAATTGTACAAAAACCACCATTATCTTCTGAACTATCTTCAGTTACTTGACCACTTGTTCCAGAAGGAATAAATATTTCAGATGAGATAGGTGCTGGTGCAATTTCTTGTCTTAAAGCAGTTAAATCATTAGATATATCACTAACATTTTTATTTAAGATATCTAATTTTTCAATACCATCATTTACTAATGTTACAACATTTTTTTCATCTTGTGCTGATTCAGATTCTGGATCATATTTTGTCCTTAAAATTTTAACTAGTTCATCAACTGATAAATTAATTGAGCCAGATAATTCACTTAATTTTCTAAAAAATTCTTTATCGTCTATTTTTGACGCTCCAGATTCTAAAGATGTTGATGCCCCACCAGATTGTATAGGATTATAATTATTTACAATTTTAGTATAATTATTTAACTTTTTATTTGTCATTCCGACGAAGTAATGTTTTTTTTTTGAACTGTTATCTTCTAGTATTATTCTTGATTGATCAAGATTATTATTTTTAGCAATATTTCTAAATACTTTTGTAGCAACTGATTTTGCATTAAGTCCGTAATATATTTTATTATTTTCAGGGTAAACCAGATTATATTGATTCATATATATTACTTTAATATATTTTCTTTAAAGATTTTTTTTAAAATTGAAAATTAATAAAATTAATATAAGAGATTATTAATTTATATAAATATGTCGAATAGTAAGAAATCGAAAAAAACTGACATTATATTTAATGTCGTGGATTGGAATGATTTAGATGACTTTGAGGATGACGAAGATACAAATTTTGATTCATATTATAATATTGAGGCTTATGGAAGAACAGAAGATAACAAATCCGTATATTGTAAAATAACTAATTTTACACCATATTTTTTTGTTGAAATTCCAAGATCATGGAAAAAATTACATGTAGATAGATTTGTAAATTTTATTAAAACTAAAACTTATGGCAGACATCAAACTGGATTAGTCGGACATGATATTGTAAAAAAACATAGATTATATGGATTCACTGCTGGTAAAAGATTCAAGTTTGTAAGATTAGTTTTTAATACATATGATTCTATGAAAAAATATAGATGGATTTTTAATTCAAAGCATCGGATTCCAGGTTTAGATAATTCTTTCAAAGAATATAAAGCTTATGAACCGAATTTCCCTCCACTTCTAAGATTTATGCATATTCAAAATATTGATGCAAGTGGATGGATTAAGATTGATAAAAGTAAATATACTAAACTTCCAAAGAGAGGTTATAATGTAGATATTGCAATTGAAGCTAAATGGACAGATGTAGTCGGTTTTGAAAAACAATCTATCAGTAATATTAGAATAGCATCTTATGATTTAGAATGTACTAGTGGAGATGGAAGTTTTCCACAAGCTAATAGAGATACAGATAAAATTATTCAGATAGGTACAACTTTTAGTCTTAACGGTAATGAAGACTGTTATATGAAACATATTATAACATTAAATTCTTGCTCTCCAATAAAAGGAGCTATAGTTGAAAGTTATGATACAGAAGAAGAAGTAATTTTAGCTTGGCAAAAATTAATTATAAATGAAGATCCTGATATTATAACAGGATGGAATATTTATGGTTTCGATAATAAGTATATTCATGATCGTGCAGAGTATTTAGGTATTGAAGATAGATTTGGTGTTTTTTCACGTCTTAAAAATTTCAAATGTGAGTATGTTGATACTCAATTATCATCAAGTGCATTAGGAGATAATAAGATAAGATATTATAATACACATGGACGAGTTCAGATTGATTTAATGAAAGTAGTTATGAGAGATTATAAATTAAACTCCTATAAATTAGATTCTGTAGCTGAAGAGTTTTTAAATGGTAAAGTTGTTTCAATTAAAGACAATGAAGTAGAAGTAGATAATTCTAATGATTTACATGAAGGTGGATATATTAAATTTATGGAATCTGATGGTGAACTAGTTGAAGATGGTAAGAAATTTAAAATAGAAAGTATTAAAGGTAATTTAGTAATTTTACATACAAGTCCAAATACAGACGAAAGTAATTTAAAATGGACTATGGCTAAAGATGATGTAAAACCACAAGATATTTTCCGTTTACAAAAAGGTTCAGCAGATGATAGACGTATAGTAGCTGAGTATTGTATACAGGATTGTGCTTTAGTCAACAAGTTAATTGCAAGATTATGTGTAGTAATTAATAGTATTGGTATGTCTAATGTATGTATTGTACCTTTATCGTATTTATTTTTAAGAGGTCAGGGTATTAAAATTTTTAGTCTTGTAGCAAAAGAATGTAGACAAATGAATTATCTTATTCCTAATCTTAAAAAAGATAAAGATACAGAAAACGTAGGATATGAAGGTGCTACAGTATTCGTACCTAAAATAGGATTTTATAAGAGACCTATTGCAGTACTTGATTATGCTTCTCTATACCCGTCTTCAATGATTCATAAAAATTTATCACATGAAACTTTTGTAGATAATGCAAAATATGATAATCATCCGGATTACATTTATTACGATTGTGTATATAATAATGCAGATGGTACAAAGACAAAATGTAGATATGCAAAGAATAAAAACGGAGAAATGGGTGTAATGCCTATGATTTTAGATAAACTTCTTAAACAAAGAAAATCAGTTAAGAAATTAATGAAAAATGCCGAAGATCCATTTATGAAATCTATTTATGATGGTTTGCAATTAGCATATAAAATTACAGCAAATTCATTATATGGTCAAATAGGATCATCATTTAGTCCTATTTATTTCAAACAAATTGCTGCATCAACAACCTCAACTGGTAGAGAAATGTTAGAACTTGCTAGAGATTATATGGAAAATGTATTTCCAGGTATTGTTCATACTTTATATGAAGGTTTCACAAGTAATGATTCAAAAAAAGTAGAACAAATATTAGAAGACGAACTAGTAAAACCATTACATACTCAAGAATTTAAAGATGATTTGAAAGAAAAAATTCTTAAGATCATGAATAAATGTACAATAAAACCATTGACTGTATATGGTGATACGGATTCAGTATTTATTGACTTTGAACTTAAAATAGACGGTAAATATTATGAAACAAAAGAAGCTCTTGAATTTGCAATAGATTTAGGAGTTATAGCAGGTAATTTTATTAAAAAGAGATTACATGCTCCTCAAGATTTAGAATATGAAAAGACATTTTATCCATTTTGTATTTTAAGTAAAAAACGATATGTTGGAAATAAGTTTGAATTTAATAAAAATAAATTTAAACAAGATTGTATGGGTATTGTTTTAAAAAGACGAGATAATGCACGTATTGTAAAAAAAGTTGTAGGTGGAATGGTTGATATTTTATTAAATGAAGTGAATGTAGAGAAAGCAGTTGATTATATAAAACAATCAATTGTTAACTTATTAAAAGGGAAATATCCATTATATAACTTTGTAACATCAAAAACTTTAAAGGCAAATTATAAAGATAGAACAAGAATAGCTCATGTTTGTTTAGCAGATAGGATGCAAGCAAGAGATCCAGGTAGTGCTCCTCAAATTAACGAGAGAGTACCATATGCTGCAATTGTAGTACCAGAGAAAAAAGGATTATTGCAAGGTGATAGAATAGAACATCCTGATTATATTATGGAAAATAATTTACAGGTAGATTATCTATTTTATATTACAAATCAGATTAGGAATCCTACTGTGCAATTTTTAGAGTTGTTAATTGATGAACCTGATTCGATATTTAATGAGGCAATTCAAATAGAAAAAAATAAAAGAGCAGGTAATGTTTCGATTGCCAAGTTCTTTAATGTAAAGAAAGGTAAAACAAAACAATTATCTGATTTAGTTATAAAAAGAAAATCTAAACCAAAACTAATGGCTAAATATTATTTAAATGAAGATAGTCCAGATATGGAAAAGTTAGGGTTAGATAATATTGAATCTGAAGAAGAATATCAGGATTATGATGATTCAGATGAAGAAAAAGAATCTGAAAATAAAAATAATAGTAAGTATAAAAAATTATTTTTAGATTTAGAAAGTTTTTAATTTATTTTGAAATGAATCTTCTACCATTAACTGAATCAACTGATACTAAGTTTATATCAGATGTTGCAATTGATGATGAATTTACATTATATGGAGTTTCAGATGTATTACCTCCAATAAAGTATTTATCTGCAGATCTTACAGAAGAGGTTTCAGAGAAACCATATCCTTTAACTTCAATAGATGAAGTTTGGCTATCGTATTTTGGTTCATTTTTTTTTTCATGTTTGTTTGAGTGGTATTTAGTCTCATTTGTATGTTTTTTGAAGGAGTGTTTTTTATCTTCTTTTCTTGGATAGTCAGATGAAGTTAAAGTCATTTCACTTAAAGCTCTTAATAGATCAGATGATGAAGTAGATGATGAACTTGAATTATTATCACTATCACTAGATGATGAACTATCTAAATCTTTAGCACCACCATTCATAATCTTTTTATATACTTCAGTTGAGATGAATGGAGATGATGAGTTATCTTCATCATTACCACCTTCCATTATTTTTTTATATAATTCAGTGGAGATAAAAGGGCTTGAACCTTGTTGATCTTCTTCACTTGCAGTTTTTTCAACATTAGCTAATTTTTCAAATACATCTGCTAAACTATTTTCAGTATCTGATAATGGATTAATTTCTAAATCAATTTCTTCCATGCCATTTTCTAATTTAGAAATGTTAATTCCATTATTTCTTTCAGTGTTAACATCATTCCAATTCAAGGTACCTGCCTCGGATGATTGAGTTAAATTTGAGTTTGCATTACCCATAATATTATAATTTATATAAGAAAATTATTTTAAATTAATTATATAAATTAGGAAAATAAATATAATTTTTATATATATGAAAGAAACTATATTAATTATTATGTTCTTATCTATAGTAATTATTTTCATATTTATTCATTCAACAGAAGTATCATTTCAAGAATCATTTACTGGAGAACAGTATCTAGTTAGAAATTTAGATGATAAAGATAAAGCAGCAGATATGTTATCAAGTATGAAAACTAGATTAAAAAAATTAGTAGATTATGTGGATAAAAGATGTGAAGAAGATAAATCTGAAAGAAGTAATTTTATTAGAGAATATAACAATACTATAAAGAATAAATTTAATTTTATATTATTCAGAGAGAGTACTGATAATTCTAAATTTACAAGTTATTCTATAAATAAAGGAGAAGAAATAGTATTCTGTTTAAGATCCATGCCTGACAATCAATTACATGATGTAAATGAATTAATGTATGTTGCTATTCATGAAATTGCTCATGTAGGATGTCCAGAAATAGGTCATACACCATTATTTAAAAAAATAAATTTAGAATTACTTAAATATGCAATTGATTGTGATGTTTATAAATATAAAAATTATAATGCTATGCCAGAGCAATATTGTGGTATTCAATTAGCTAATAATATTCTAACATAAAGTTTAAAAATTAAATTATATATTAATATATCATTAATATATAATGGATGATCCAGTAAAATTAATATATAAATACAAAAATATAAATAAGCGTACTCAATATCAGTTATTTATTTTTTTGGGATATTTGATTGATGATGATATTATAAAAATTTTAAAAAAGATAAAAGATTTAAATTTTTATGATACAATTATGGAATTATCAAATAAAGAAATAGAAAAAATAACTAATACATATGGTAAATTTTGGTATATGAAATTTTTTTTATTAGACCACTTAGAATTAAGTTTTAATTTAATTGAGAAAACACCTCAAAAAAAGAAGGATATTGAAAAAAAATTTGGTAAAGACTGGCTAACAGAAAATAAAAATTTAGAATTATTATCTGAGAAAATGATGTACAGTTACAATTATTTATTCAAAAAAGAAAGAGAATTAAAAGAAAGAAATAAAAGTTTAAGAGAAAAACAAGTAGAAATTCCAGTTGATTATGCTACTAAAAATGTAATGATTGGTGGTGAAGATATAAATGAAGATATAGAAATAGATGATGCAGAAGATGATGATCAATATAATACAAATTCAATTATTGATGATAATGATTTAGATGATGTAGATGAATTTGATTTAGAAGAGTTAGAAAATATGTATACTAAAGAAGATGATATTGATGCAAATATCGAAACTACTTCTAAATTGATTGATAAAATTATGAAAAGTGATGAAAAACAAATTACTTCACAAGATAAATTAACTGATTTTCCAAATGATAAAGATAATGTAATGTTTGATGATTCTATTCAAAATTTATATAAAAAGAATTTTATTTTTGAACAATATATTTTTAAGGATGATACAATTAAAAAAATAAAAGAAAAAATATGTTGTTCAATAAAATTAAATAATTTATTTTCTAAAAGTGGTGATACCAAACATACACCTTATTTAACACCTTCAAGATTATATCTATGGACGAAATATAACTTTAAAGATCAAGAAGATAATATTAAAAAAACAGAACACATTATGTTAGGTCAAAAATGGATTAAAAGAAGTGAAATGTTAAAAATAGACATAGAACCAAATGATAACCTAAAAATTTATGAGGAATTAAGAGGTAATTTAAAATTCTTGAAACAAGATATGAGAAAGTATGGTTCAAGAATAAGAAGAGAAGAAGATGAATTTAAATTATTAGAAGATTATAATAGATATCTTCAAAATAATGAAATATTTGTAATGGATATTTTTAATGAAATTGGTTTAAATTATAACGCATCAGAAGATAAAATTAAAAATTTGTATGACATTTATATAAAAATTTATTTCTTCCATATTAATTCAGATGAATTCAAACAAATTATTAATTATTTAAATTTAAAAGATGAGCAAAATAGAAAATATGAGATTAATCAGATGAAAAATATTTATAAAACTTTAAATAATGATTTGATTTTAGAAAAAGAGATAGTAAAAACAGTAGAAACAGTAGATATTGGTAAAAAAGATATTGTAGAAATGTTCCATGATAATCATATAACACATTCAGTTATTCATGCATATGTTTCTCATTCAAATACATTTAATAGTCCTATTTTAGACTTATTTAGAATTTTTGATAATTTCAAGATGACAGCGGAATATCCATTTTTACAATATCAATTACTTGATGGAAAAATGATATATAAATTTAACTCAACAGTTAATGAAATAGATAAAAGTGCAATTATGTCAAAATGGTTTGAAAATTCTCCTTATGGTATTTCTTTTAAGATAAAAGCTAATCAAAAAGGTGGTTCATCAAATAAATATATTGCATTAAGTTTAAATGAAAATGGTAGGTTAGAATATAAAATTCAATGGAAAGAAGATGATAATGCTACAGTAGATGATATTAAAAAAACATATTTATATATAAAAAATTTAATTCTTAAAATTAACTCAGAAAATTCAAAATTAAAAATTAATGTTCCTAAAGATGAAGATTTCATCTATGCTTTTATTAATTCAATTCAAAAGTTCGAATTTAAAGGTAAAAAATCTATAAATCATAATGACTTATCAGAATTTTGTAGATATTTTTATCCATATATATCTTTAGTAATTGAACCAAGAAAAAGAAATTCTTCATTAGGCAGAGCTGATACTAAAAGTAAGTTTGGTACTTATCTAAGATATAAAAGAGTAAGTAAATATGAAAATGAAGCTAAAATAGAACATAGAATTATTTATTTTATGAAAAATTATGAATATACCGATGTTTCTTTAATCAAAGAAATTGCAAAACAATTCAATATTACTGAAAAACAATCAGCTGAAAAAATAGAAAATGTCAAAAAGAAATATCCTGTTATAAAAAAATCAAGAAAAGTTTTAAAGCGTCTTGAAAACGCCCCTAAATATAATCATCCAGGTATTGGTATTGATATTCAAGGAAAGTCAAGACAAAATTACAAAATTAGAATTTCAGGAGCAAGAAATAAACAGCAATTAAATAGAATTATTAAATTTATGAATACTCTCATTTATTTATATATTGAAACATATCTTAATAAAAATAAATCATTACAACGTTTAAAAGATAAATTAAAAGATTTAGTAAATATTGCTAAAAGAAGAAATAAGGTAGATGATGTTGTTGATTTAGATGATGTTGAAGTCAAAACTGTTAAAAAAATTACTAAATTTGACTCTGATAGATTAGGTTATAGACCGGAGGATGGTGAAAGTCATTGGACAAGATCATGTCAAAATAGTGGTACAAAAAGAAGACAACCTCAACAATATGTATACAGTTCATTAGATGAACTTTTAAAAAAAGGTTATAAATTTAATGAGAAGACAAAATATTATGAGAAGACAGTTAAGGTAGGTAAGAAAGATGTTGTATTGAGAGCAGCTGAGCTAGTAAATTTAAAAGATAAGGGTAATAATTTATTTTATGTATGTGATCCAGAAGATAATAATGAGTATATGTATGTAGGTTTCTTATCTAGAAGTAAAAATCCAAATGATTTATGTATGCCTTGTTGTTTCAAAAAAGATCCATTAGATTCAAAAAACCAAGATAAGAAAAATTATTATCTAAAATGTATGGGAAAATTAAAGAATATTGAATTCAAGAAAAAAAAGATTCAAACTGATAAAATTTATATTCTACAAGATACAAATAAAATTCAAGAAGGTAGATTTGGTTTTTTACCAGAGATTTTAGATTTTTTTCTAAATAAATTAGAAAAATTTAAAGTAAACATTAAAAATCATTATTTAATTGATACAAAACCTTACTATTTATTTAAATACGGTGTTAAATTATCTAACCATCCATTTTTTGAAGCTTTAACAAGTATTTATGATCTAAAATCTGATGATATTAAAAATAAATTAATTGAAATAATTGATAATGATAAAAAAGATATTTTATTTACAAGTTTAAATTCAGGTGATATTAAAACACAATTTAAAACAAGACAATTATTTTCTGATTTTCTAAAAAATAATAATTACTTGGATTATGATATATTAGGTGATTATATTTCCAAACCAGGAATTTTATCAAGTAATGGTATAAATTTTTATGTTTTTGAAAAGAATTCAATTGTTATTAAAAATTTATTAGAAAAGAAGACGATAAGAGATGATTATAATTTATTATGTTCTAGTTATGAAGATGATATTTATAGATATGATGAAAAACGTGATAATATAATTATGTTAAAGGATGGTAGAACTTATTATCCAATTTTTATAATTAACAAGAAAAATATAAATTCTAATGCAACAATTACAAGAATTTATAAGAAAGATAATATCATTGATAAATGTTTAAATTTCTATAAATTAGGATGTAATAAAGATACAGTAGAAAAATTTAAAAAAGGTATAATTTACAGTAGTAAATTAATAACTGAAAAATTAATTAAATTAAATGATAAAAATTTTATACCAAAAGTTCAATATATTGATTTAAGAAACAAATGTAGATATTTATTACTAACAAATAATATTTTAATTCCTACATATCCATCAGGTACAATTCATGATATTGAAATAAAACAAAACGTTGAAGATAGCATTATGAATCTTGATAAGACAGTGAATAATTTATTAAAAATAGATGAAAGAATTGATATAGATTATAAACCAGTTGGATTTTTATATACAGATAAAAAAAATAATAAATATGAAATTGTTGCATTTATTTTAGATCATGAAATAGAAATAAGAATTAAGCCAGAATATGTAGATGAGACTGAAATAGTTCAAATTGCAAAAGTTTTCAAAAGAAAAGAATTTAAAAAGAAAAATATTTCACAAGAAGATATAATTGATAAATATATTGTTAATAAAAACAAAGATATAGATGAAAGAATTGAGAGTAATAAAAAACAAGAGTATGAAGCAGAAAGTTATCAATTATTTAGATTAGAATTAAGCCAATATTTAAATATTAATACAAAATTAAAAGATAAAATAATTAAAATTTTAGAAAATAAAAAATTAAAATCTAGGGAAATGAAAAATTTATTAAAACCATTATTATTTAAATACATAAATAAAGATTTGTATGAATTAGTTCAAACAGGTGGAGATGATAAATATATGATAAATATAGATGAAGAAAAATTAAAATTTACTGACTATAATATTAAGAATAAACGTGATTTATGTAAAACAAATATTAAAAAAGAAGATTGTAATTCTAATATGCATTGTAAATGGAAATCAAATAATTGTAAGTTAGTATTATCAAAAGAAGATGCAATAATATATACAAATAAGATAATTCAAGAACTAATTAAAGATGAGATGAAATCAAAAGAATTATTATCAATAGATAATTATTATGTTAGTGATATAGTTGATTTAGATAACTTTACTCAAAGAGAAAATGAAGAAATAATTAAAAGTGATATTCCAAATATTAATAAAATTTTAAGTCAAATATTTGGTGAAGATAATATTCCTATAATTGGTAAAAGGAAATTTTATAAAGTAGGTAAATCTATTAATGAAGAAAATGAGGAGAATCCAATTGAGAAATTAGGTAAAACTTATATGCAATCAATAATCAATAATAATAATACTATTCTTCGAGCATTTGCTAATAGTTATTATTGGAATAATAATAGTTTATACGAAATAGAATTTAGAAATTTAGGTTATTATAGTGATCTTCAGACTGATTTATCTAATTATTTTAGAGGTAATATTATTGATTTCTTAGTTGATAATAGTAATGACGAGTTTATAAATAAAAATTTATCCAAATATATGTCAATATCAAAAGATTACTATATTCAAGAACTTGCAGGTAAAAATAACGTTTTATATAATGGAAGAGTTGAATATTTAATTTTATCTAAAATATACAATTTATCAATTGTAACAATTGACAACTACTTTGATCTATTATGCGTTTTTGATAATGGAGATGTTAAATATGATAAAAGATATAAAATATTGAATAAGGATGAAAGTGCTAAATATAAATCAGAAGAATACTTAAAAAAAAGTATAGTAATTATGTTTGAGTTCAATTATGGTTCTTGGAAACCTACTAGAGTAAAATCAATTTATTATTAAATAAAAATTTTTATATAAAGAATTTTTATTTTTTAGGTAGTTTTTTAAATATATTCTAATTTTCTTATAATGGGAAAAATATCTAAGAATAAAATTTTAGTAGAAATGATAAATAATCAATTAGAAGATATAGATAATACAAAGCGTTTAGATGTTAAAAGTTTACAAAGAATTAGTAGAAATATAGATGGTAGCATATTTGGAGACGAGTGTATATTATGGCAAGGATATATTACATATATTGAGAGTACAAATGTTCATTATATTAACTTTTTCTTTAATGGTAAAAAACATGCTATTCATAGATTATTATATTTAAATTTTATTGGAGAGGTAAATGCTAATGAATATCTAAAATATAGTTGTCCAAATAAAGGTAAATGCTGTAATATTAATCATATTTATAAAATAAATTCAAAAAAATCTTTAGATTTAAATAAAAGTTCAGTAAGTGAAAAATCCGAAGAAGATAATAAAATAGTAGAAGTAAAAAATAAAAAAAGTAATATTTCAAAAAAAGATTCTAAAAATAGTTTAGATATAATACAAAACGGTAAAGATAAATTAATAATTATTTTTTAAATAATTTAGTTATATTATATCTTTATTATTATATAATGGAAAGCTATATTGACTTCATTAAAAAATATAATAATGAAAAATCTATATCTAGTTCAACAGATAGCGAATTTGATAATTTTTTAAAAGGGGGCGCTAATGTTATTAAAGGCGGATTTCCTCCAGTTTACTCAGTAGAAAATGTAAGTGATTCATTCAAAGAATATTCACCTAATTTAAACGTATCATCAATTTTAGATAATAAAAAAGATGCTAATCCATTTTTAAATGTAAATAATGGTGGTTTTTTAGATTTATTTAAAGGTACAGATGAACAAAGTCCTGAAACTGCTCCAGTCGTTGTTGAGCAAGTTGCTGTAGTGCAAGGTACTGCAGAGCAAGGTGCATCTGAAAGCACAGTTAATACTGAAACTACAGTAGTTTTACCTTCTAATATAGAAATTAATACAATAAATGATGAAGAACAATTAGAAAATGTTGCTGAAATATCAGAAAATGAAACATCAATTGCATTACCAAATGAAATAGAAGTTAATACAGTACAAGAAAATAATGATGAAAGTGAAAATACATCTATTGCTTTACCAAATGAAATAGAAATTAATACACTAGAAGAATCAGAAATTAAAAAAGTACCAGCAACGCGCGTGGCTGGGCAAGCTGGTGGTAATAATGATGTAATAGATAATATTTTCTTAAAACAATTCAGTAAAAATAACAAACAAAATGATGAACAAGTTGATTTAACAACTTCAGTTTTATTACCTGAAGCAATTGAAATTATATATGATTTAGAGGGAGATGTTATTGGTGATGGAGATATTGCTACAGAATCTACAGTAGATTTGCCAACACATGTTGAGGTAGTAAATAAAAACGAAGAAACTCCTGCTACAATGGAAGGTGGTGCTAATACTGATGTTGAATCTGATAGTGTTGCTTTACCAACACATGTCGAAATAGTAAATGAAAATGAAGAAACCCCTGTTGCAATGGAAGGTGGTGCTAATACTGAAAGTCAAGATTCAGAAATGATAACTACATCTGTAAACTTACCTAGTAAACTTGAAATAGTTGATTACAATCAAAATGGTGGTGAATATGATGAAGATTTAACAGATACAACATTTATGAATATAGATGATATTGATATTGTTACAATTGAAGACCCAGCAGATAATTCTGATAGCATAATTGATAATATATTTTTTAGAAAAATAAAATAAATTAATTATAATAAAATTAATAATTAATTTACTTAAATTTACTTAGATAAAATAATATAAATACTATTACTAGAAATTTTATTAATTCTATTGCAAATGGTCCAATTTTAAACGAAATGCCATATACTTCAAAAATTTTATTTTTAAAATCATTAATATCTGATTTGCCATCATTATCAATATCAATATTTATTATTGGTAAAAGAATATTGTCAATAAATGAATAACTTAGATCAGAAATAATTTTACTAAAAATTGTAGCAATAGCTGTTGCTATAATATGATTATCTTTAATAAAAATATAAAAATCGTTAATTATCATATAATATATATATTTATATATATAATAATTATGAATAATGAGAAATTAATTGAAAATGCATATAAATATTTTGATAATCAAACAGTAAAATATGAAAAGCTTACTTCAAATATTGATAGATGGGAATTAAATGAAACAGATTCGGATTTACAAAAGTCTAGAATTATATTTTATGATAAAAATAATAAAATATTATTTACAGCTAATTGGGAAATAATGGGAGAATTTTTTAAAAAAACTAACTTATGGGTTTGGTCATGGAATATTAATGGACTTAAAAAAAATCAAACATTAATATCCAAACAATTATTAAAATATGGATTAGATGTTGATCCCAATAATTCAAAAGATGAATTTATAAAAATGATACTTAGTAATTCAAGATTTGTAATTAGAAATATTCCATCATTAAACATTATTTCTTATATAAGCTTATATCTATCAAAAAAAGAAAATATTTTTAATATTCAAGATGATAATAAATATACAATTTTATATATTTATAATATTAAAATTAATTAATAACAAATGGATTATATCTTGGTCTATCATAATCATTCATATATAATATAAAATTACCAGTACTTGAATCTAAGAAATCAATATCAACTAAATCTTTATCATATAATTCCTTATTTCCAGGTACTTTTATTGGTATTTTTACTGTAGAACCACCAGTAGAATCTGATGTTATTCCATAATACTCATATTGATTGCTTCCAGGATATGTTTGTCTTCCAAATAATTTTACAATTTTATTATCTTGTCTTCTGATTAAATTACCATAATAATGGTAATTATCAGGATATCCTCTTGTTGGTACTTCAAAAATATAATCTTTTGCAGTATCTGGATAAATATGTCTTGGTAATCTTCTATTTGGTGCCTTTAAAGGATTACCTAAAGCATCTTCATCTCTTTCGTCTATTAATTCATCAACATGACCACTTCTTAATGGATTACCAAATCTATTAGATACTAAAACTGTATTTTTATTAGATACTGTATCTTGCTCTTTAGAATCTTCAGAATCTGCATTTTTATATATTATTTTTGGATTACATGGTGGACAATGATTTACAAAGTTATTAAAAAATAATATAATTACAGTTAAAATAGTAATACCAATTAAGAAAGCATTTTGATTAAAACATACTTTATTCATATTCATATGAATATACTGAGATAAAAAAATAAAAGTTATAATATATGATAAATTTAATATTTAATATATTATTTGGATTATCTATAGGTATTATTATTTCCTTTTTATTTACTAATCGAGATATTTATCATGGACCAAATTCTTCTAAAATTTGTAAAAAAATATTTAAAGATGATGACAAATGTTATAAATTAGTTCCAAAAAAAATAAAATGCTCATTTTTAAGCTTTCATGATTAAAAATCTAGGCTAAATATAAGATGGAAAATATTTTTTGTCACATAGTAGGACTAAATTATAAAATTAAAAATAAAGTAATAGATATTTTAAAAAGTAAAGATTTTAATTTTGATGTAATTGATTTAGATTCAATAACTGAAAAAATTATTAATGACCGTAATATGAATGTTATGTACAATAAGTATGAAGAAGTTTTTACAAAAAGCAAATCAAAAGAAGGTACTAAAGAAGATACTAAAAAATATAAAGAAATAGAAAAAAAAATGACAAATTATTGGAAGACAAAATTTCAACTCTTATTAGAAAAAGAAGCTAAAAAATGTAAAAATAAAATTATTGTAATTGGTTTAAATACGCATTTTAAAGTTTCTCGAGTATATGTAAAAATAGATTGTAAACTTAATTTTTTTGTAAAAGTAGACCTATTAGATAATTCTAAATTGGTTATACAAAATAATTTAGATGCTCATAGAAATGAAATAATTAATGGTACATTTCCCCTAGAATACCTTGAAATAGAATTTTTAATTAAAAAGAGAGAAACATTAATTAGTATATTTAAAAAAATAGGTTATGAAGTAAAATCTCTGACATCTATTATTCGAGTAATTAATTCCAATAATAATTTTAATATGATAAATATTAATGATTTATATTTTGCTTCTAGAGATAAACAAGCTAAAAAAATAAAATGTAATGAAGATGATAAAATAACTGCATATTCAATACCATGGTTGGCAGCATTATCAGCTGTTGATACTAAAAATATTAAGAAAGGATTTAAAAAAAATAATGGTTTTGTAAAACAAACAAAAAGAGGAGAACTTAATAATTTGAAGAAAGAATGTTATTTATATAAAGTAGAAAAAGATAATTTCTATCATCATGAAAATGGTAAAGGAATAAAATTTGTATCAAATGATAATGTAAAAATTTTAGAAAATTATTACATAAATGACATTCATGATTATCTAATTGATAATGGTATTACATTAATTAAGTAAATATTTAAAATATTATTTATATATTTACATAATATGAGTAAATTTGAAATAATTTTAATAAAAGCAAATGAATTTGATATTAAAAATTTAATAAATCAAGATACACCAAATTTCGAAAAGTCAGAAACTGATTTATTGAAGTTAAAAACTAATTATATAGACTTTGAAAAATCTATAAATCTACTAAAAGAAGTATGTGAATCTAAAGAAGTTGATAAAGAATCATTTATGAAAACAATTGTAGAATTTACTGAAATAGATGAAAATCATTTTGGTGATGTAAAAGATTGTTATGAATGCAAAGATTATACTTATCAAATAATGTATAGAATGCCTAGTCAAGCTGATAATATTAATAAATTACCTTATAACTTACTTGCATCTTATTTAACATTTGATAAAGAATTAATTTATGGAAATGCAGTATTATTTAAAACATATATTTCAATAGATAATAAAGATGAAGATAAGGTGGAATCTACAAATTTTGAAAATGTTTTAGAGCTAATGATGAATAATTTATATCATACTGGGGTATACATTGATTCTAGTAATAATTTCAAACAAATATATTTTGATAATGAATATAATATAATTGATCCATTTAATAAATGGAGAAAAAATTATAATATCCCTAATATAATCACAGATAAACAATATGGATTTAAAGATCATGAATATTTAAAATTTAATTTAAAATTTGTATTTAACTCATTATCGGATGATAGCGTAAATGAACCATTAAGTAGATTATTACATGGTATTATAAAAGGTGATGGTGTTATATATAGTCCTTATAGTGAAAATTCATTTTATGAAATTACACAAGAAGATATATATGACTTATTAAAAGTATGGAATCATTTAAATGTTCAAATGAAAGATTATAAAAAAATAAATAATAATGAAAAGACAAAATATCAAATATTAAATGATAGAATAAAAAATATTTAATAATACGTATATTTTAATATAAAAATTTATATTAAAAACTAATGGAAAACAGTAATGAAATGTCTACAAATATTGCAGATTTAAATTCTGCAAATATGCAAGAATTAAGTTCTAACATTCAGCAAGAAATAGATGATGGTAAAGCAAATGATTACTTATCTGCTGATAGATTAAATAATTTACAACAAATGCAAATGCAACAATTGCAACAATTGCAACAAATGCAACAAATGCAACAAATGCAACAAATACAACAACAACAAGTTGAAACAGTTAGTCAACCTGTTGAAAATAATTCAAATAATGAAATAGAAGAATCAAGTTCAGGTATGATGGATTTAGTAAAAGATCCTTTAATGGCTTTGGCATTATTTGTTGTTTTATCTCATCCAATGGTTTTAGACTTATTGGGAAAATGGATTCCAAATTTATGTCCTGGTGAAGACTGTGAAATTGGAATTCAAAACCTTTTTGTACAAGGACTTTTATTTGTTACTTTATATTTTGGTATCAAATTATTTCTATTAAAATAAATTAACTTTTTTTCTATAAAATTTAGTAAGAATATAATTTAAATTTCTTTTAAAGTTATCTAAATTACTATTTTCAACTTTGAACTTAAAAACAATCGAATACACTTTATCATTAATATTTATAAAATCAATGTTAATTGTTGAATTTTTATAAGTAATACTAAATCTATCAATATCTTGTTCTTCATAATTATGATATTTCTCTAAACTCGGAAAATAAATATTATCAATAACATTAAAATTATAATTCTTAAATCTTAAAGAATAATTTCTATCAAAAGGAGTATAGTAAGACATATCACTATCATGTATTTTAAAACATACATGTGAATGTTCATCTTTAGATATCATCATCATATCATAATATTGATATAACTTTTGTTTAATTTTAGTAGATTGATTATTTTTCTCTAAAAAATTTTTAAAACCATAAAAGGTCTTTTTATTGATATTATAATTTAAAAAATCATTTTTTAAATACCCTACTTTTAATTCTCCTTCAAAGAAATTAGTATCTTCTAAATTGTTATTAATATATTGATTAATTTTATTCATATTTATATAGGATAATAATAATATCTTTAAATTAATTAAATCAATTTTTCAAAATAATTGAAAAATACAAATTCTACCTATATATCCTATTTATATAAATATGATTAGTAATATTATTAAAATTCCTGAACGATGCCATGATAATGGTATATATGAAAATTATTGGAGATTATACGAAGAATCATATAAATCCAATACTATTTTTTCAAATTATGAAATTACAAAAGTGACTAACAAAAATGATATTTTTGTTCAAGTAGAAAAAATTTATGATATTAAACATAACTTTTACAAAGCTAATAGTGAAATAGTAATTAATTCATTGCTATCACAATTCTTGAAGAAATATATTGAAGATTTTAATGATGATCTTCAATCTTCAACAAAAGATTTTTTTAAAACTGGTAAGTTAGATGACATTCTAATAATTTATCTAAAATCTTGTAAAGATACTGATATTAGTTTAATGTCAAATATTACAGATGTTATAAATGATCATTTAAGCAAAATTGATAAAAATGTAGAAGTTAATCTAATTAAATTTAAGTTTTATTTGAATAAGTTCATAAACATACTTTCAAAGTTTGATAAAGAGAATATAATTTTAAGTTTTACAATGAAAGAAATATCTTTTAATTTTATGAATCTTTTAGATAAAAACTTAGAAAATAAAGGATTACAATTTATTAACATCTTATTCTCTCAATCAGTTTTTAAAAATATATTTCAAGAAGAAAAATTAATTAAATATTTTAATAATTCAGATGTAAATGATTTTAGTTGCAAGTTATTTAATTTAATTTTTAATATGACTGATGAAAACATTAATGATAACACATTTGCAGAAAATGTATATGATGTAATTAAGTTATTTAATATTATATCGAGTACTAAAGACATCAACTTTGATAATTTTACTGATATTAATAAATTTACAAATTATATGTGTGCATCACTTTATTATAATTTGAATGCAAGTAAAATTAATAACGTAAAAGATATAATAAAATTTCACTACAATACTTTACCAAATAAATTGGACTTTCTTGCTTATTACAAACATCATCTACAATGGAGAGCAACTAATAAACTTAATTATGAATTTGAAAATATAGCATTTAAGTTCATTCAAGATATTTATATAGATGACGAATACAAAAAAATCATAGATAATATTAAAAATTGTTTAGATGATATTTTAATGTCTGAAATGATGAATAAAGAAATTAAAGAATTAGATATTACAGTTAATACAGATAAATTTAAACATGTAGAATTTAACAAAAATAAACTGGATGTTCTTATAACATCTTGTATTATCTGGGAAGATATCAAATCAAGTAATTTATATTCCAAATTAAATATGTCAACAGAACTTGAATTATATTCAACAATTGTAAAAAATTATTATGAAAAGAAATATACATCAAGTGAACAAAACAGATTATTAAATATTTCATATGATGAAAGTCATGTTGATATTAGTCTAGGAAAAGCAAATATCAGATTACCATTTACATACTATACAGTTTTAGAAAACATTGGCAACGTTAGTCATATCTCATTTGAAGAACTCGTTAGAGCTACAAATATTGATGAAGATAAAGTTAAAATGATTGTTAATATTTTTAAAATTAATAATATTATTAGTGAAGGAAGTGAAAAGTTATATTTTAACTGTAACTTTTTAAAAAATGAAGTTTCACTTAATTTAATGCAAAGTAATAAAACTTTTGATACAATAGTTGAAGAAGAAATTACTTATGATAAAGATATGATGATTGATGCTTTAATTATTAGAGTTTGTAAAAAACAATATCAAAATGAAATGAAAGAAATGAGTTTCGGGAGATTAATGATGATTACACGAGGAGAACTCAAACAATTTTTTATTCCAAATGAAAAATTAATAAAAACTCGTTTGGAAAGACTTGTAACACTCGAATATTTATCAAAAAATGAAGAATATAATAAATATTGTTATATTCCATAAAAAATTGATATATTTGTTTATTATATATATTAGGCTTATTATTATAAATATAATGTCTTTAGCAAGCAAATTAGATCGCGGTATTAAAAATACAGATTATGATTCAGATTCTTCTGAAGAATCATTGGATCATGATAAATTGTACAAAAATGTACTAAATCAACAAAATAATAATAACACACTTAAAATTAAAAATCCTTTCTTTAGTCGAGAAAGAGTTCTCGTAGGGGAAGATTATATGAAGTTAATTGATGTTAAACAAAAACAATTTTATTATAATTTTAATAGACTATATGTACTTTGTTTAAAAAATGGATGTACTATAGATAATAAAATTTATGATAGTTCTATTAGCACACAAGATTTAGATTTTCTAGTGAAGAACATGGAACTAGTAGAAACAAATATGAAACTTTTAAATAATTCAGTTCATAAGTCTCAAGTAATTTTAATGGATAGTTATTATCTAAAGTTATTTAATAGACATGAACATTTTGATGACAAAGAATTAGTTATTCCGTTATTCAATATTGAAATTAAAACATTTTTAAGCTATGAAAAGCAGTTCACAGGTATATTTGAATTATCAGATTATTTTACTGCAAAGATTACAAATGACTTCTATAATAATCCCTTTCCAAATATTAACTATCTAACAGAAGTTCTTAAAAATTCGGAATCAACAAATTATTGGCTAAAGAAAAATAATACTCGTCTAAATATATCTAATAGATTTATTAATAGAGGGTTTAACTTATCACTTAGTCAAAGAATTAGTGATATTAAATTAAAGAATGTTTTAGAGGAGTTAAATAAGATGCCAAAGGAAGGTGATGCATACTTAAGTTATATTTATCGAAAACAATTTTATGTTGACATCTCTTCAGTGATAAAAAAAAATGGATATTCATTATATAAAATAGATGATGGTATTGATGTTAAAATTTCAGATATAAATTATATTTTAAAAAATATAAGTTCTGAATATGAATTTTATTCTTTAACAAATTCACTTTTAATATCAAAAAAATATTGTCATCTGGTTCTAAATAATCCAGAATATATCAAAAAATTAGAAAATTGGGAGGTTCATTATAGTCCAGAGAAAATTAATATGATTCACAAGTATCTTCCTGCATTTCAGTATGCAATGGGATATGCTTGGTTATCTCTTTACACTGAAGAGTGTATTAAAAAGAGTAGGATTACTAATGATGATAGATTTGTTTTTACAATAGATCAAGCTAGTAAACTACCATTCTTTCCCATGAGTATGCATGGTCATGATTATAGATACAATCCTTATCTATCTATTCTTATTAATAATAGGATTTTAGATCTTAATAATAATTTAATGGGAGTTGAAGTAAATCCTAATAAAGTTTATGGTGTAAATAGTCTTGAAATTTTCAAGAAACGATTTAATATTTTCTCTACAAGTGATGAGAATATTGATATTCTCAAGAATATTAATATGAATAATTTAGGAATTTCAGGAAGTGTTATTCCTGCTTGTATCACAAAATATAATCCTTTAATGGATAAATTTAATACAATTGATCGATACTTTCAAGAATATTATTCTTCTTCTGATATTGATATTATGTGTAATTTAGAAAATGAGCTAGATATGATAGATAAGTTTCATGAATTTTACAATCAATTATCAGAAAATTGTAAAGAGCATAATTCTAACATAGAATTTAGAACTGTAAAAATTGCAGCATTAATTGTAAACGAGTCTTTCATTCGTAAAAATATTGTAAGTGAAGGTATGAGTTATGAATATATTCTCAGTAATTTAGATAAACATGATGTTCAAATTAAATTTTATAGCTTTTATAAAGATTACAAGATTAAAGATAACTTTACATATATTAATTCTAATAAATGGTCTAACGAAAGGTATAATGAATATTTTGATATTTCACCTATTGAAAATATTAGAATTGTATTTGCAAGAACTAAAAAAGATTGGGCTAATTATTGGGATTCAACTAAAACAACTAAAACTTCAGAAGAAGAAAAAAATACTGATGATTTAGAAGATGTAGAAAAAGAATATTATCATAAATCACAAGAATATGATCATGATGCTGATGAATATATTGATGAAGAAAATGTTCTTTTTAAGGTATATGAAAATATTAAATTCAAAGTAAAAGGAAGTATTCTTAATCATGAAATTGAATTCTTTAAAATTAAATATCCAACATCTTTTTTCTCAACTGTAAGTGCATTCCATTTACCATGTGTAAGAGGTTATTATGATGGGAGTCAAGTATATCTTCTACCATCTTGTATTACAGCTGCAATGACTTTAGTTAATATGGATTATAAATATTTTGCAGGATCCAAAGATCCTATTGAAATTATTAACAAGTATAGAATGAGAGGTTATTCACTTCCAATTAATGATTCTGAAAAAATTAGATTTACCAGTTATAGTAGTAAGGTTGATAAATGGAATAAATTATATGGAAATATTAATTTAAAGAATAAAGATCAAGTAAATTCAGTATATGGATTTTTAAGAGTAACTCATAACTTTTTCAATCCAAGAAATGTACTTAAGGAATCATTTGTTAGTGATAAAGTTGTATCATTCGATTACAATAATATTAATGAATATTCAAAACTAAGTTATAATGAAATGTTAGAGATACATTATCCAAAATTTAATAGGAATCATGTTGTTCATACAATATGTAACTTAATATCTATTAATGAAAATGGATATATTAATCAAGTCAAAAAGTGGTATTTTGATGCTATTTATGATAAATGTTAATTTATAAAAATTGATTTTTTATATTTAAAAGATTATTACTTATTATTTTAAACATGGAAGTATTACGACAAGATGGATTAGTAAAAATTAATAAATATCTAAATAATGATATTCAATCAATTGAGATAGAAGATGGTATTTATAATTTTTGTGTAAAATATGCAAATGAAAATAATTTAGATGAAATTTTAGATGATATTTATAATCATAAATTAGATGATATTGTTTATAATTTAGACATCTCAAATGATATTAAAAATACATATTTAATAGGAGGTATTCAAGACAATAGTATAAATTTAGGTGATGTAGGAAGTCTATCTCCAGATAAATTATTTCCAGAAAAATGGAAACAAATTATTGAAAGAAGGGAATGGGTTGAATATAAGAAAAAGAATATGGCAACAACAGATATTTTTACTTGTTTCAAATGTAATAAAAAGAAATGTACTTTTTATCAATTACAAACTAGAAGTGCAGATGAACCTATGACTACTTTTGTTAATTGTCTGGTTTGTGGCAATGCATGGAAATTTTAATTTATTTATATATATAATAATTATCTAATTATCATATATATGAAATTTAAAAATTATTATTATTTAGATAAAACGATTGAGCCATTTAGTTACTTAGATTTAGGGAATGATCATAAAATTTCTGGTACAAATAAAGGAATAACTTTTAATAAAAATGCACATTTTGAGAAAGGATTTACATCTGATGTAGAAATGAATTTTTCAAAATCATCACATTTTGATAAAGGATTTACAGCTGGATCAGATCCAAATAATAACCCAACAGGTGATTCATTTAGAATTAATTATGAAGGAAATTATTTTGGTACTTATCAAGATGCATTAATATTTGAAAAAACAGATGGTAATGGATCTTATCCAGATGGTGGTATTGTATTTGCTAATACAAATAAAGATAATACAAAATCAGCAGCTCTAGTAATAAGAGGTACAGGTAATGTAGGTATTGGAACAAGTAATCCATCAGAAAAATTACATGTAGAAGGAAATATTAAAGCAGGTGGAACTATCACTTCGGATAATTTAAAGTCAGAAAAAAGTTTTAAAGTTGGTTCAGATCCAAATAATAATCCAACAGGTGATTCATTTAGAATAGATTATCAAGGAAATTATTTTGGTACGTATCTAGATGCATTGGTTATAGAAAAAACAGATGGTAATGGAAGTTATCCAGATGGAGGTATAGCGTTTGTAAATACCAATAAAGATAATGTTAAAACAAATGCTTTAGTAATAAGAGGTACCGGTAATGTAGGAGTAAATAAAAATAATCCAAGTGAGAAGTTAGATGTAGATGGAAATATAAAATCAAGTGGAACAATAACAGCCAATGAGTTTAAGTTAAATAATGGAACTACATTAGGTTCATTTGGGGCAAATCAAGATTTAGAGATATCAAAAGGTAATAAATTAAGATTTACTGGAAATGATAATGATCCTTATTGGTTCGAAAAGATAGGAAATACAGACTCCAATCATTTAAGATTGACAATAAATGATAATAGTAATGAAAGTTTACAAATTTGGGGTAATTCTTGTGGAACGACTGGTTGTGGCGGAGCAGGTGTATTACAACATAAATTTGATGCTTCAGGTAATTCAGTTCATCAAGGAACTGTAACTGCAGATGCATTTAAATTAAATGGAGGAGAACAATGTACAATTAGATATGGAGGATGTGATGGTGTACATTGGGGTAGAGGTACAGGATATGGTAATGAATATTTTGACAGATTAGGTGGCAGTGTAAATGGTGTTGCTAATTGTAGTAGTGATGAATATTTAAAAGGTTTTGGAATTGCAAGATGTAATAGTGGTAGAGGATTATCATTAAAGATGAATTGTTGTAAAAGATAATTTAATTAAAATATTTTAATTAAATTATTATTAAATTAAAATATTTTTAATATTAATGAGCTACTCTATAAATGGATATTATCAGCAAAATATTATAGAAAATTTTTTGGGATTAGGAAGTGGACAAGGACCACCGGGTCCTGAAGGACCACCTGGTAGACCTGGTCAAGCAGGACCACCGGGTCCTCCTGGACCGAATAATGGACCAGTGGGTCCAATTGGACCCCAAGGGATTCCAGGTGAGAAAGGGGAAGAAGGTGAAAGAGGAGAAAAAGGGGATAAAGGTGATAAAGGTGAAGCAGGTAGAGATGGAAAAATTCAAGTATTAGAAATAGAAGGTCCAATAGGACCTCAAGGTCCTTCGGGACCCACTGGACCGATTGGATTAACTGGACCACCAGGAAAAAGAGGTTTTCAAGGTCCACAAGGAATACCAGGTATAAATGGTACTAACGGTAAAGATGGTTTACCAGGATCTCAAGGTGTACCTGGACCACCAGGTAATAAAGGTGATAGAGGGCAATTAGGTGCACAAGGACCAATGGGTCCACAAGGACCTTCTGGACCTGCAGGACCAAAAGGTGAATCTATTCAGGATGTAGCTGTAAATGCTAGATTTAATCAAAATGATTTAAATATGATGAGAAATGTATTTTTCCCTGGAATTGGATTTGATAATGATAATATTGGTATTGGAACAAATACACCAGATGCACCACTTCATATATCAAATGTTGCACCATCTGGTGACTGGAGCAATTCTCATGGGGTTAGAATTGGGGGTAGATATAGTGATGGTGCGAGCAATAATGCAACAAATTTTATGCAATTAGGAGTAAAAAAGAATGAACATGCGTGGATACAATCTTTTGATGAGTCAAAAGATGAGAATAGTGGTGATTATAAATCACTAATATTACAACCATCAGGAGGTAATGTTGGAATTGGTAAAACAAATCCACAAAATAAATTAGATGTAGATGGTACAATTTCAGCAAAGGGATTAAGTATTGGTTCTAATCCTGATGCCAAACCCGTAGATGATTTATATAGAATATATCAAAAATCAAATTATTTCGGAACAAATTTAGACTCGTTAGTTTTTGAAAAAACTGATGTAAATGGAAATTATCCTGATGGAGGAATAGCATTTGTTAATACTAATAAAGATAATGTTAAAACAAATGCTTTAGTAATTAGAGGAACAGGTAATGTGGGTGTTAATACATCAAATCCTTCAGAAAAATTACATGTAGAAGGTAATATTAAAGCAAGTGGTTCTATAAATACAAATAATTTGACTGGTAATACTGTGACTGCAAATCAATTGAATATTGGTTCTAATCCTGATAATAATCCTGTTTCTGATTTATATAGAATACACCACGAACCAAATTATTTTGGAAGATATTTAGACTCATTAGTTTTTGAAAAAACTGATGGTAATGGAAATTATCCAGATGGAGGGATAGCATTCGTTAATACTAATAAAAATAATGATAAAACTAATGCTTTAGTAATTAGAGGAACAGGTAATGTAGGTATTAATGCATCAAATCCATCAGAAAAATTGCAAGTAGATGGTAATATTAAAGCAAGTGGTTCTGTAACAGCAAATGAATTTAAGTTAACAAATGGAGATCCTATAGGAGGATCCAAAGGTGGTAATTTAGAAATTGAGAAAGGAAGTAAGTTATCTTTTACAGGAAATGATAATGATCCTTATTGGTTCGAGAAAATAGGTAATACAGACTCAAATCATTTAAGATTAACAATAAATGATAATAGTAATGAAAGTTTACAAATATGGGGCAATTCTTGTGGCACTACTGGATGTGGTGGAGCAGGTGTATTACAACACAAATTTGACGCATCTGGTAATGCTGAACATAAAGGTGGATTGAAAGTAGCTGGTGCGATTGAAACTAATGGAAGACCTAAAATAACTGCAACAGATGTATATCTAGATAATTCTAGTAGAAGAGGTGGTGCAGGAGGTTCCGTTAGAAGAGCTTTAGTTCATGATAGTGGTGATAAATTAACATTAAATTATGCAGGTGATTATAGTGGAGGTGTAAAAATTCCAGGGAATGTATATACAAATAATATGACATTTAAAAATGATGGCACAAATTGGTGGCATAGAAGTGGTGGAGATGCAGCAATTGTAAATGCAAATAATTATAATACATTAATGATTGTTGGTAGAGGTGATGGTGAAAGACGTATTGGTATGTGGGATAAAGTTACAGTTAATGGTAAATTAAATGTAACTAATCAAACAACAACAAAAAATTTAAATGTAACTGGTGATTTATCAATAGATAAACCTAAAAAATTAATTTTTTCAGGTAATGATAATGATCCTTATTATTTTCAGAAAATAGGAAATACTGATTCAAATCATTTAAGATTAACAATAAATGATAATAGTAATGAGAGTTTACAAATTTGGGGAAATTCATGTGGAACTACTGGTTGTGGAGGAGAAGGTGTGATGCAACATAAATTTGATGGATCAGGTAATGCCAAACATCAAGGTACTATAACTGCAAATAAGTTATGTATAGGAAATACATGTATTACTGAAAGTGATTTACAAAATATAAAAAGTGGAAGTTTATCTAATCAATATATTAAACATGGTGATACAATTACTATTAGGTCTGGTAGAACTGGCAAAAGATTACAAGATGCATCAACTAACGGAAGATTTCAAAATCATAATAGAGCAAGTTGGGAAAGAATGCAAGTTGAAAAATGTGGATATAGTGGTATTGGATATACTCCTAATCAATGTTAAATTAAATAAATTTATTAAATTTATTTAATGATATCTTTCATCTTCATAAAGTAAGCATCTTGTGCCGTCATATTTACAATTTCCTTCTGTTCCATATAACCATTTACCAAATGTAACAATATCATTTGGTACTGTTGTTACAGGCATAGTGTAAAATTGTCTTTCTAAATGTTTAACATCAAATAAATCATTCGAATTTTGATATAAGTTAAATTTATATTTTTTATCTACGTCCTTTTTATTAAATTCACATGCTGGCATATTGACATCTTCTTCATTTCTTAGAATATTCATATATGGATTATTATTAGTTGATTTCCTACATTTTTTTTCAGATAATTTCTTATAATTATCTATTTCTTCTTGATTATTATCAATTCCTAAAAATAATGAATAAACTAATATTGCTAATGGGATTAAAAACCAAGTAAAATTAGATTTTATTATTGTAAATAGAAAAATCACTAAAAAGCTAAAACGTGATAATGAATTTAAAAATTCATTTCTAGACATATTTTTATGAGGGAATATAACATACCATTTCTCAAATAAGATACTATAATTATATAACCAAAAGTCTTCCATTTGTGTTTAGGTTAGAAAATTAATTTCGGTTTTATAATATATATGGAATATCAAAAAAGTGGTATTATTTTTTATAAATTAATTAATGGACAGTACTATTTTCTACTTGCTAAAAATAATTTGAACTTATTTAATGAAAATAATAATTTTTATTCAGATATAAATGGTTCTAAAGGTATTAATGATTTTAATTCAAAAGATACAGCTTCCAGATCTTTTTATGAAAATACATTTGGATTAATTTATTCAATTAATGATTTAAAAAATAAAATTTCAGATACATATGAAAATAAAAAATATAAATATATCTTACATTTTATAAATGAAGATATATCATTAGATCTATTATCTACTATTAACCAAGTAAGATCATATCTAAATCAAACATTTACAAGAAATGAAAGTAATGAAATTAGAAAGAAAGAATGTACATTACAAGGATGTTTAATTTCTAATAGTCTAAAATGGTTTGAATTATCAGAAATTTTAAAAAATCCAGACCAATTTGATAAAAAATTTATGAATAGTATTTTAAAGTCAATTAAACATATTTTTATCAAGAAAGGGAAAGAATCACCTAAAACTAGTTTTGTAGAAAAAACATCAAATCAAGATAATAGTATTATTCCAGATAAAAGTGTTATACAAGCTAAATCATCTAATGAAAATATGAGAGAAACTAATGAAAAAATGAATATATATATATAAATTATAAGGACTTCAAATTATAAATAAAATTTATTTATAATTTATTTTGTTAATGATGATAATAAAGTTTTAGTTATATTTTGTAATTCACTTTTTTTATCATCTGGTAATTTATTCATTAAATTATTATTTAATTTTTCTAATTTGTTATCTACAGAATCATTAGTATTCATATTTTCTAATAACAAATCTTCTGTTGATACATTGCCATAAAAATCTTCCATTTCTTTTAATTGCTCTGGAGTTAATTCTTGTTTCTCTTTCTTTTGATTTAGCAATTGACTTATCATATCCATAGGATTAAATCCATTTGTATCAATGCCTAATTCACTCATCATTTCATTAGGATCCGGAATATCATCAATCTCTACTTTTTTTAATTCTTCATCATTTGAAGTTTTTTTATCTATTTCACCCATCATTCTACCTAAAGATTCAAACATATCATTCATTGAAATTTCACCTGATTTTAATTTATTACCATATTTTTCTGATATCATTTGAGATGTTTTTATCATATTTTCAATAGGATTAACCTTTGTTGTTCCCTTTGATGCACTAACCATATTATTTCTTAAAGTATCTGCTATTTCCATTACCATATTATCTACTTTATTTTTTGGTTTTTCTGTATTATTTGAATCTTCTGATTCTTCTGATTGAAGATCTCCTAAATTAAATTTTTCAATTGATTCTACAATTTTTTGTACTTTAAATTTATATGTGTCATCTCCTGTTCTATAAATAGCATAAATTAATTGAATACATTCCCAAATATATTCATCATTTTTATTTAATATTGATTTTAAGCTTGTATTAGGAACTAACTTTAAATTATATTTATTTCCAAAAATTCTTGATTGTCTATTTACAAATAATTTAAAAATTTTTTTATCTGATTCTAATTTTTCACAAAATTTTAAAACAATATTATTTAAATCATCATTAGAATAACTAGCTTTGTATTCTGTAACTTTAGGATCATTGCTTTGTTTTATGATAAAATCTAATAATTCATCATATTTTACTTTAAGTTCTTTTAGCTTATCGAAGTCCATTATTATTAATAGTATTTAAAATTTTAAATTTGTTTTTACGCAAATTCTTTAAATAACTTAAATAGTTAAAGTAACTATTATTATATATGGAATTTTTATTAAAAATAATATTTTTATTTAATTGTATTCTTTATAAAAGATATGAATATGATAATTTTCTTTATTTGTTATATATATTAAATGTAGTAAATTACTTTTTATCATTTTCTATTGTATTAAATTTTGTTTATTTATTATTTAAGAATTATGATTTACAAAATTTACTAATATTAGCATTTTATATTATTGATCCTTTATTAATTTATTCAGCAAATAAAATTGGATTTTTAAAAAATGTAGGAAAAAATTTTGATTTATTACTAAAACCCGATTATAAAAAAAATTCACCATATTTATTTCTTGTATCATTTTTATGTTCATTATCTATAGCAACAACATCATTATTTTTTGATAATATTAGTATTATTAATAATTCTTGGAATATTTATTTTAATAAATATTGTCTATTTTTTGTCTTGTTTTATTCTAATTTTTTAAAATTAAATATTTGCATAACATTTTTTTTAATTATTTCGAATATAAGTCAATTTTTAAAGGATTTTATTACTGAAAAAATTAAATCTAATATACAAAATTTTGACATTAATAATATTTCAATAGAATTTATGATTTTAAAAAGAAATTATAATAAAACTATTGTTAATTTTAATGATATTATGTCAAATATGATTGGATTTAGTTCAATACCATCTTTTTATATCTTGTCAAATTTAGGTAAAAAATTTGATTTTATGTATTACAATGGTTTTAGTATTTTTTTATTAATGTCATGTGTATTTCATTATTATTTAAGTAAGATAGACAATGATATTGATTATTTAAAATCAACATGTATAAAAAATAGATCTATATCTGATTACATTACAAGAAAAAAAAATATTTATTTTTTTGAATCTAATGCAATAGAATTAGAAAATATTAATTCAAATGAATTATCTTTCAAAAATTACCTTGTAGATGTTGAAAACTCTCAATCTATTGATTGGCTTATTTTTGATAAAATTATTAATGAAAAATGGAGAGATTTTGAAATTTTTGGTGTAAAAATTAATAATTCAAGTATAATTATTAAAATTTTTTCTTTGTTCCTAATTTTGATTTTAGGAAAACAAATTATTTAATTGAATTTCATTCTAAGATATTCAGTACTAAAATTACATAGTAAAATTAAATATTCGAAAATTAAATTATTTTGATCTTCATTAAATGTCATAAATAATTCTTTTACTTTAATTATTTTTAACAAAGATTCATTATTCATTTTATTTTCAAGATCTAAATTTATAAAATATTTTGTATTTTTTAATTCAACTTGTTCCTTATAAGAATAACAATGAATTATGAATTGTTCTATTATTTTACTTTTATCAGTATTAATAAGCTTTTTCATTGCTTTTTTATAGAAAGATATGTCCGAATTTCTTGTAAATGAATAAATTAAATCTAAAAACATTTCACATGTAGTATTAAATTCATTACTAATTGCATCCATTTTATAAGAAATTATGTAATTAATTCTTTATATTATTTTTATCTATTTTTATTTGAGGTGTTTGTTTTCCGTAAAAACCAATATTTGGTGTAGTTTTAATATCATTTCTTCTAGGAACAGAAAAATTAATATCATTCATCCTTGTATTTAAATCATGATTTTTTGAGCTAGTGCTTGAATACATACCTTGCTCTCTCATTAAGTTATTATGAGAAGACATTCTTGTATCCATATCATTAAATAATAAATTATCTTGTTTAGTTCTTAAATTCATTAGTTTATTTAACTTTTTCTTTTGTACATTTTGGTCGATTCTTTCACCTTCTGGTAAAGTATAAATTTTTTCATCATTAGTATCATAAAATTTTTCTATGTGGTCATTTGTATTTCCTTCAATAAATGTAAAGTCTTTTGATCTAGAGTTATTTCCTTTTAATTTATCATTGTTGTAAAGTAAAGTATTTTGATTTGGATTTAGGTTATTATTTGGTTTTAAATTTATATTATTTGTATTTTTATTAAATTGGTTTTTTGACTTTATCCAATTAAATGCATTTATTCCAACTATTGGTTTTTTATATTCTGCCACTAACAAAGTAGGAACTCTTTGTATATATGGAAAATTCTCACTATTATTGTCTATACATATTAATTTGTATGATTTAACATCGTCTGTTTCATTTATTAAATGAATCATTTGCTTACAGAATTTACATTTATTACTATAAAAAAGTATATTATTATTCTCCATTATTATTTACAAACATTTATTTATTAATAATTTTTACACAAATATATTTATATATATAATGAGTCAAATAGATTCTGATATTGATTTATATTTTAATGCTAGTAATCTTGGTATTGGAAAGCAAGATCCTCAACACAAATTAGAAGTAGAGGGTATTGTAACTGGACAAGGATTTAAATTACCAACTACAGACATTAATAATGAAAACGATAAATTAATAATTACAAATACAGATACAAGTAGTATAACTATATCAAAAGACAAATCTATTATTTTCACTAATAAATTAGGTATAAATAATGTTAATCCCGAGCATAATCTAGATATTGCAGGTGATATGAAAGTAAAAGGAGATATTTATGGTGATTTAGGACCAATTTTATCAAATGATTCAGATATTATTATAAATAAAAATAGAAGTTATAACAACACAAATGTTTTTGGTAATTTAAAAATAATGGATAATAGTGATCTTATTTTACAAAATAAGATTTTAGATAATAATAATAAAGAATTTATAGATTTTTCTGATGATAAAACATTTAAAATTAATAGTAATTATGTTGATGGAGATAAAGATATATCATTTTATAGTCAAGTAAATTTTTCAAGTAGTAATAGAGGTGTTAATATTGGTTCAGGTGACGATATAGTAAATGGAGGTGATCTTAATGTTGATAATAATGTTAAAGCTACTAGTATTACAATAAGAAATATACCAGAAAGAAACATTACATTTGATGGTACTAATGCTAGTAATATTAAAATGGGTACATATTCGAATTTTTCTAGTTTATCAAATAATGAAGAGTCTAATCAATCATTATTAGTAGGACATAATTTATATGCTGATAATAATAATGTTAGAGTAGCAGAAACAACTGATAACTATGGATACAGGGGAATGATGATGAATAATGTTAATGGTATACAATTTTATTTATCAAATAAAGAAACAAATAAAAATGATGTTCCAAATTTACCAGATGTAACAATTTCCAATTCTGGTCAATTAATTTATTCTATTCCAGTATTAAATATTGATTTTGATATAGATGATTTAGATAACGGAGTTTATGAATATATCAAAAATGAAATGAGTAATAAAAAAATAGGATCATATATGACATTTACTACACAAACTTATTTAAATAATGATAAGATTTTTAATGTTATAAAAAATAGTGGATCAAATTGTAAATGTTATATAATTGATAAAAAAACTAATAATGTTAATAATTATTTTGATATTACAATTTAGATAAATCAAATAGATTATATAAATTATGTAATGATGAATAAATTTTGTTTATATGAATAATGTTAGTAACATTTGATTTTTTAGAAAAATGGAATTTTAGTATAGAACTTCCGGGAGAAGTGAGAACAAAAGAAACTATAGAAAAATACAATAAATTTAAAGAAAAAATAAAAAGTGAAAATATTTCTATTGGTGAATTTATCAAAAATAAATATTTAACTGATAAATTATATTCTTTTAATTTAAATACTTATCCATATATTATCGAAAATAATATGCAACATTATGTACTTTGGATAAGTCCTTTATTTAAAAAAAAAATTAACGATAAGATGATATGTAAATTAATAACCGATAAAATGGAGGAATTGGGTTATAATGAATATTTTTGTTTTGAAAATCATATTAAAGCTAAATCAGTTTTAGAAATTCTTCATTATCAAGTATTTTTTAGAAAATGTTAATAAATAATTTAAAATAATATTTTTTTTTATATATATGAAGTTATATTTGTTACGACATGAAATTAGAGATTTAAGAAATCCTACATTTTATTCCCCTTTACTAAGGGAAGGCTTGAAAAATGCCGAAAACTTAAAAAATATATTAAATAGTATTGAATTTGACATGATATATTCATCTCCGTTTAAAAGAGTTTTACAAACAATTAAGCCATATTGTAATTTAGATAAAAAGAAAGTAAATATAGAGTATTCTTTATATGAACAAATTTATGATCATGAAAATTCTACTATTAAGTTTGATAAAAATGATTTTAGAAAGGATTTACTACCCTCTGATAAAGAATACTATTTAAAAAATAAAAATTATACATCTTATTTACCTCTTAGTAAAATAGAGTATACAAGACATACAGAAAAACGTTCTAATGACTTTTTAAATTATATAATACAAAAATATAAACATACAGATAAAACAATACTAATTGCATCTCATGGTGGAATTATATCTCAAATGTTAGGTATAGAAGATAGATATCCAATGGGTGGATTATGTATGTGTTATGATGGTGATAAAAGAATTTATAAACCAATTAATTTTTAATTTTATTAATTTTAAATAAATAATAAAATTATGAATATCCTGCATTTTGAATTAAGAAACTTTTCATTTTATTAACTTCACTTTTTAAAGATGCAATTTCATTTTCCATGGTATTAAATTTTTGATTGGTAATATTACCAAAAACATCAATATTACCGTAAATATTTGTATCTCCACTAATATTATTTTTATTACCAGCATCATTAAAAATTGTATTTTGTGAATTAGGATTATATTGCGATGTACCTCCTTTTATCTCAATATTATCTTTTACATGTAATCTTGATAATTCACTTTTATTATTTCCAGATCTAATAAAAGTATCTCCTTTTAAGCTTAATTCAACATTATCAGTTTCATCTATTGATACTTTAAATTGAGAGTTTTTACCTTGTCTTCTAACAATTATACCTACGTTTTGATATTGGTTTGAATTTATATCTAACATAGCTTGAGGAACTTCAGTATCAATTCCAACTTCACCAGTTGCTTTATAAAATAATCTTGGAAAAGCATTTGTTCTTATTTTTTCATATGCATTTTCTGCTTTATCACCTGTAAATATATCATCTATATTACCAGGAGGTCCTTCAGGACCATCTTGACCTCTATCTCCTGGAGGTCCTTGAGGACCTGGGGGTCCTCTTGGTCCACCAGATGGTCCTTGTGGTCCTATTGGACCCATCATACCATCATAACCAGGATCACCTCTATCTCCTTTTTCCCCTTTTAATCTATCGATAAATGATAATGCACCGCCTTCTGTTTGATCGCTCATTATATTAAATTAGATAATTTTGATTAGTTTATATATAAAGTTTCATGTTTGCATTTAAAACATTGACCACATTTAATTCCATTTTTTGAATTTCTACAAGATAAAACTAATTTTTGAATTTTATTAGGAAGAAAATTGTACATATTTCTTTTAGCATGAGCTATTTTAGCAATTTTATAAATCATTTCATCATTACTAATATTTGAATTAATTTCATAAGGTAATTTTATATCTTTTAAAATATTTTTTTTAATAAATATTTTTGTTTTTTTTGATATAGGAGCATTTGTATTAAATTTATTTAAAATATCTAAAGATGTTGGTTTTCTCCCATCCCAATGATTATAATATACTGCATCTATAGATTTTTTAAAGTAATTATCCCATTTATCATGTTTGTCATGTTTTGAATCAGCAATAACAATATGGTCTATATTTAAATAATTTCTTACAGTACAAAACCTAATTGCTTGAAATATTACTAAACTTAAATCATCTTGTCTGCTTCCCCCTGTTTTCCTATCAATATTGTCAGTAAAGTATGAATATTTTGAAGTTGTAAATTCAAAGTTACGTATTTTCTTAAATTCATTTATTAGGTTTTTACATGCAACTAATTCTTCATTAGACTTTTCATTTATATCTTCATTAATAATGTGATGAACAAAAATGTTGGCTTTAGTATTTTTTAACAAATAATACAATGTAACAGTGCTATCAAGACCTCCAGAAAACATAACTAAAATATTTTTTTTATCAAGATTATTATTATTCTTTATATTTCTTTGTTTTAAAAGTAATAATAATAAAATGATAGAAGTAATTACAATTAATATTTTCATATATAGTATTTATAATAAAATTAATTAGGGAAATAAATATCTAATTAAAATAATATATGTGTGATAAACCAATTAATACTAATGAAAAATTAAAATTTAACGATAAAGGATTTGAAAGAGAATTAGAAATCAATAAAGTAATTTATGTTCCAGGAATGTTACCCACAACTGCAAATCGTCAATCATCAAATATTGATATAGAAACTAAATTGTTAAAATCAGAATCAACATATGAACCAAAGAATAAAATGAAACTAGATACGGATAAAGATAATTCAGATAAAGATTATAGAAATTTTAGCATGGCAAGTGAAAAAGTTAGAGAAACCTTAAATCATGGCTCATATGTTGTTAATGGATTTAAAGGAAGTGGTAGAGGGTTTGGTGATGTAAATATAGATGCTGATTTAAGATATGGTGAAAATAGTAGAGATGATAAAAAAACAGCAAGATCACAGGATTTAAAAGACTATAAATTTCATCATATGTATTATAATTTTCATGATGAAAATCATAGTGTGTTACCTTTTCCAAGAGGTGGCATTGATACTAGAAATCTAGATAAATATAGAAATAAAAATTAATATAGTTTTTTAATATGTATAAAAAAAATATACATATTAATTATATATATAATGTCTGGAAGTTATAACAGAAAATTGTATGACAATTGTCAAGGACAACTAAAACTTAAAGAAAGTGTAACACCTGCTGAATACAGTTTATATGCTGGAGCTCATGAAAATGAGCTTAACTCTGAATATTGCCAAAAAAATACAAATGCAACTATCCCAAATAAATGGGAATCAATTGGAAAAAGAACTGATGTCGAAAATGAACTTTTATATTTAGTAAAAGGATCAAACTGTGTTCATGACAAACATAAACCATGTGATAACTCAAATGAACCAAGATGCAACCCAGGTGTCCCAGCAAATCCTTTAATTTGCGAAAGAGATATTGTTCCAACAAACATGAAAATGCCAAAATCATGTGGATTCTAATTTAAATATATAGAAATAAAAAAATAATTATAATAATATTTTTTATCTTAAATACTATTATAAGATGTCAGGACATTTTTCAAGATTAGTTTACGACGAATGTTTCATTAATGAAGAAGCTAAACAAAGTACTAAGCCAGGTGACTATAGATTATATGATGGGCAAACAGATAATGACAATTCATGCCATTCTGTATTTGGTCCAAGAAGTAACAGAGTTGGTAACTCTGCTGAAGTAGATAAAGGAGCAAATTTTGCTGATAGAACAGAATTAGAATCTGCTTTATCTAACAGAGACGTTCCAGCTTCAAGATGCCAAAAAAATAGATCATTGGATGATAAAAAGAAAAGAATTGCCAAAGACTTACAAAGAGGTGTATATTGTGATAAATTTTTAAATCCTACAAATTCAAGATTAGAAGTTCCTCTTGATGATTTCAGAGGATTATCTACCTTACCATTACAAATTGATTATCCATTAATTGATCCAAAAGAAAATGTATTTAATGGTCATAACTCAACTAGTTTATTAAATCAAGATGTTAATTCAAGAACAGGAACATTTACACGTTTAGAAGCTAAAGATGAATATGGTAATAAATTCATCCACAATAAAAAAGTAGAATCAAAATAAGTGAAATTACATAATATAATATATAAATTTATTATATAATGGAATTAGGAATATTAGGAACATTATCATATATTGGAAATAATTTTTCTAATGTAGAAGAAGATAAAAGTGATTCAAATTATGTTGCAGAAAAATATCATCCAATAAATTTAATTTATCATGATAATAACTTTAAAAATAATAATAATAAAATAAAAGAAAAAAATCATTTAATTGATAAAGCAAAAGATCCAATAAATACTAATATAATTAATAATAGTATTAAATCTGTAAATAATATATCATTAACTTATAAAGATATGAATTCAAATTTTTATCAAGAAAATGTTAAGAATTTAGATAATTCTATAATGTTTGAAAGTTTTAACGACAAATTAAATAATACACAAGATTCATTTAGTGATCAGTTTAAACCTCTAGTATTTGATAACAAATCAGAACCCACATCTCAAAACCAAGGTCATCAATCAATAGATAGAAGTAAATTTAATTCTATAGAAAGAAATTTAGCAATAGGAAATGAATATTCTTTTTTTAATGATAAAAATGATATGACTTATGGAATAACTAAAGATAAGGATTTTACTCATAATAACATGATACCGCACTTTTCCAAAAAACAAATGATAAACGATTATAATGAACAAACATTTGCTCATAAAGTTGATATCTTTTCTGGGTCATCTAAAAATTTTATACCAAAAAAAGAAGCTTTATTAGAAAATTTTGCTCCTATCCAAAAAAATGTTAATCTTGTTAATGGATCACAAAATACGTTAGAATTTCAAAAAGGATATTATTTACCAAGTAGAGAGAAAAGAAATATTTTACCATTTGAACAACAACAAGTTGGTCCTGGTTTAAATTTAGATCCAAGTCAACCAAATAGACCAGATGGTGGTAGACAAGAAGAATATAGACCATTACCTAAAACAGTAGATGAACTCAGATCTGCTGATAATCCAAAAGAATCATATGAAGGCGTTGTAATTCCAGGTCAAAAAGGTCAAAAGGGAAGAACAATTGGTAAAGTGTTTAAGAGAAGACCTGAAAAGACAAAAGAAATTAAGCCAACTGAATATCAAAGAACAGGAGGTAATTTCACAAAACCTGCAAGTAGAGATAGGGTTATTCTAAAGAATACATCAAGAAAAGTAAGTAAACCTGAAATTGGTCCTGCTAAATATCAAAATAATATGTCAAGTAAGAAGAATTCTGCAAAGCATACAGAATCAACAAAGAAGGAAAGAGTAAATAATAATGTATCAAATATTAAAAATAAAGTAGATAAAATTACACAAAATCAACGTTCATATAATATATCAAATACACAAAGACAAACTACAACAGATAATAATCTTCCAACACATCCACATAATTTCAGTTTAGGTATAGTTAATTTTAATCCTCACGATTTACCACGACAAACTATAAAACAAACTACTTTACATAATAAACAAAGTGGATATGCTAATGGACCTGATGCACCAATGACATATAATCCAGAAGATATCGCAAAACAAACTACCAGACAAACTACTATATATAATAATCAAGGAGGATTTGCCAATGGTCCTGATGCACCAATGACATATAATCCAGAAGATATTACAAGACAAACTACAAAACAAACTACTATATTTAGTAAAGAAAGTGGTTATGCAAATGGTCCAGAAACAAATATGTCATATAATCCAAATGACTTAACTAGAAAAACTACAAAACAAACTACATTATTCAATAAAGAAGGTGGATATGCAAATGGTCCAGAAACAAATATGTCATATAATCCACATGACTTATCAAGAAAGACAACCAAACAAACAACTTTATTTAATAAAGATAGTGGTTATGCAAATGGTCCAGAAACAAATATGTCATATAATCCAAATGATATATCAAGAAAAACAACCAAACAAACTACCATTTTTAATAATCAAGGAGGTTATGCAGATGGTCCTGAAACAGTAATGTCATATAACCCAAATGATTTAGCTAAAGTAACAAGAAAAGAAACATTAGTATTTAATGAACAGTCAGGTTATGCAGATGGACCAAATACAAATATTGCATATGATCCAAATGATTTAGTAAGAAACACCAGAAGAGAAGATTCAACATTTGCAGAACAAGCCGGTCATGCTAGAGGAGAAAATAAAAATAAAACATATGATCCAGATGATATATTAAGAATTACCCAAAGACAAGGAATGTCAAATAATGAATATGCTGGTCATGTACGTGATCCAAATGATGCTCCAATAACATATGATCCTAATGATATTTTAAGAACAACTACAAGAGAACAAACAGGAGTTTCGAAAAGAAATGGACATCTAAGAGGTGAGAATATTAAACCAATGGCATTTGATCCTACAGATGTACCAGCACAAACATTAAAAGAGTTATTAGTAACTCAATATGAATTAGGTGTAGCACAAGGAATAATAAATAAAGGTACAACTTTTAATCCAAATGATATTCCAGCTCAAACCTTAAAAGAAATGTGTGTAGTTAATAAACATTTATCAAATGCAAATCAAAAAGATTCTAAGGGTGGTTATTTAAGTAATAAATACCAAGTTCCAGAAACATTAAGACAATTAATACAAATTTTAAGATTTGGAACAGCATATGGTGATGAAGCTCCCAGAGATTACAGTGCAGCTAAAAATATGGAAATGGATGATAGAAAAGAAATAGCAATTCAAAATAGAGATCCTACTAATAGAAAACATGATGTAATTCCAACATCACAAACTAATCTAGGAAATATAGATTTAAAAGATAATGTGAATATATCAAGAACACCAATAATGAATAGATCAAATTATCATAGTAATAATTATAATATTCCAGCAGTATTTACATCTAATAATCATAGACAAGAAGAATCTAATAGATTAAATCCAGAAATCTTAAATCAATTAAATGACAATCCATTAGTAAATAATATTGTAATATCACAACCTGAAAAAAATACAAATAATAACTGTTAATTAATTTATTTTAAAAATATATTAATTAATTGCATATATTACTTTCACTTAATGCTAAAGCTAGTAAATCATCATCATCATCAATTTGAATCATACCTTTAATTTCATCATTGATGTTATCTCTTAACATCTCACATATCTTACTCTTTTGTATAGAAGTTTTATGATCTTCCATAAAAGTTGTAATGTAATCATATGATTCTAAAATATTACTAACTGTTTTTGCACCAGTAATAATAATATTACCACTCTCAAAAACAAAAATAGAAACTTTCTTTCCATTTATTGAATCTGATGGAGTAAACTTAATATTTACTCCTGCATGGATACTTGGCTCAAATTTACATTCTTTCTTCTTCTCAAGAAGAGCATTATATAAGTTCTCTCGATTTACTTCATATCCAATTTCAAATCCACTATTGATCATGTCTACCTTGAATTTAGATACATTTAAATCTGTAGCACTTTCAACAAAACTGATAATCTTCATTTTACCATCTTCTGGCTTACCATATTCTTTCTTTATTTCATTTACTAATTTGTTTAATACATTATTAACCGCTAATATTGATTTAATACCTGACATTTGAATAGAACCATTCTTAAAAATTTTAACACTAACTTTACTATCAGGATATTTTTTAAGGTCAGGTTTAATTTCAACTGTCATCTGATTTTGAAAACAATTACGTTTTTTCTTCTTTTTCTTTTGGGGTTCTAATGATCTAACTTTATTTTTATACTTCACAGTAAATATTTTTTTTAAATCTAATTTTACATATTTGTAAATATTTCCTAAGTTTATATTTGTACCTAAACTACATGTTGCAGAAATAGTAGAAATATTAATATTATCGGGAAGTGTGTGTAGCTTTAAATAATCTGAATCAATATAATTAGTCATTTATTATATATATATATATAACCTTTAAATATATATATTTCAATATTTATTTGTGATACTTAAAGATAGTTTATAATTAAGTTTATTTGACAAAAATTAAATATATGCATATTTAATGAAAATATTATCTTGGGATGTTGGTATTAAACATTTAGCATATTGTTTTATTGACTATTCTGAAAATACAAAAATATTAGATTGGGATAATGTAAATTTATTAGAAGATGATAATATATGTTGTCATGGATTTATTGATTCTAATAATAATAATTCTGAATGTGCTAAGAAGCCAACATATGAATTTGTAAATGGTAATGATATATATTATTTTTGTACTTTACATAAAAAACAATTTGAAAAGATAGATAAAAATATTATAGATATTCAAAATTATAAGGGCAAACAAACTTGTCAAATTATTAAGTCAAATAAAGAAGTTTGTGGTAAACCTTCTAAATTTAAAGTTAACGATTCAAATGAAATATTTTATTGTTGTAAGTTACATTGCAAAAACTTTACAAAGAAAAATAATATATTAAGAAAGATTGTTAAACCAAATGCTAGTAAAGCTCCTATAGAAGAAATTAAGATGAAATTAATTACAGCATTAGATAAGAAAATAGACAATTTTAATGGTGTTGACTATGTTTTAATTGAAAATCAACCAAGTATGAAAAATCCTAAAATGAAGAGCGTCGCAGAGACTTTATATTCTTGGTTTTTAATAAGAGGTCTAGTTGATAATAAATTAGATAATTTAAAAAATATATTTTATTTATCACCATCAAATAAACTAAAAATAAATGATAAAGATATTAATAAAGAAATAGATGCCTTAAAAGATAAAAGTAAAAAATATAAATTTACAAAGGAGTGTGCTGTTATATACACTCGAAAAATATTAGAAGATAATAATGAAACAAAATGGAATAAGTATTTAGATACTCATACAAAAAAAGATGATTTATGTGATTCATTCTTACAAGGTTTATATTTTTTGAATAATAAAAATAAATTTATTTAATTAAATTATTTATATTTAATTAAATTAGCTATTAATTTTAATTTTTTTGAGTCCCATAATTTTCTCAAGATTATTATCATTTTTATTTTTAGTCGATGACCTTTTAATTTTAATATTTTTCTTGAGATTGTTATATTTTGACATATTAACTTTTGTCTCCCATTTGTATTTATTTCTATCTTTATAAGATTCCTCGATCAGTGTGGTTAATGGTACCATTGGAGGAATTATTAATCTGCTACTATAAATTTTTTTAGTTTTTTCTCTAAATTCTTCTATTGTAATATTTCCACCAAACGCCTTTAGAATTTGTTTTGGCGGTGCAGGATATATATTTTCTAAAGTTTCACTAGAAAGTTCATTTGCTAACTTTAGAATTAAAGAATTTCTTTCCCATAATTTATGATCATTAATATCTATATTATATGCACAAGTACACGATGGGCTGCAAAAATTTCCAAATACATGAAATTTATTATCATAATATTTTTCTGGTAATGGAAATGGAGTGTTATCAAATGTATGACCACACCACCAACATAATAGATTGGTTTTTTTATCTAAAATAAATTTATTATTATCATCTACAAATATTTTTGATTTTAACTTTTCTACAGAGTAATCACCGAAAAACATTTCAGAAGAATTTTTATCATCTTCTAATGACTTAATTTTATTCTTTAATTCAATAATTTTTACTTCTAAATGTTTAATATACTTATCATTAAAATTAGACTTATTTCCACCCAATGAATTACTATCTAATGATAATTCATTTATTGACGATTCAGTATCAGAATCATCTCCATCATCATAATTACTTTCGATTAAAGAACTAATTTGCTCATCTATTGTACTTTTAGTATTATTTTTAATCTTTTCAATATCACTATTTTTCAATGGAATATGAGCAATTATACAATTCTCATCTTGTGACATTGCAGTAATATCATTACTTTTTAATTTAATAATTTTTCCAGTAGGCTTTCTGCCTCTTTTTTTTGGTACTTTTACTTCATCTGGTTTGTTATCTTTATTTTTTGGTTTTCTACCCCTTTTCTTTTTAACAACAGTAACTTCAGGATTTTCAGAATTCATAATTAATTCTAATTATATGCTTTTTTTTAAATATAAAAAAAAATCTTTTAAATAATTTAATCTTTTTTATAAAAATTATATATTAATATATATATGGCTCAAATATTATCCAGACAAGATCTGAGAAACGTTATTAAAATATATATAAATTATGAGAATGATGAAGTAAAAGAATTATTAAATGAACCTACAAAATTAGATGATCCAGAATTAGTAAGTAGTTTAATAAATTTTACATCTATTTACCAAAATGGTTTTGATCAAATTAAACAATTTTATGAAAAATATATGCTATATGAAGGAGGTAAAAGAATAAGTAGTAGTAAAAGCAAAAGCAAAAGCAAAAGCAAAAGCAAAAGTAAAAGTAGTAGTAAAAGCAAAAGTAGTAGTAAAAGCAAAAGTAGTAGTAAAGGAAAAAAATCAAAAAAATCTTCAATGAAAGATAAGTTAAAAAAAGGAATGAAAGGAATGAAAGGAATGGATTTAGATCAAATGCAAGCTATGGCAGATTTAGCAGGAGTTGATACAGAAGCTTTAAAAAGTCAAGGAATGAATATGGTAAAACAACAAGGGCTAGCTGCATTAGCACAACAAGGTATACATGTTCCTGGTGCTATTCCTGGTGCTATTCCTGGTGCCGTTCCTGGTGCCGTTCCTGGTGCTATTTCACCAAGAGGTATTGTTCCAGGTGCTCAAGTTCCATTAAATTACAATCAAAATATTCCACATAATAGTGTAACAAAATGCCCTACAGGAAATAATCCTTTAATTATTCCTATTTTATTACCTCCTCTTCCCCCTTTACAAAAGGGAGGTAAAAAAATTTACCTAATTAATAAAAGTATAAAAGGTGGGCATTATTATGAACCTGCTATAGCCCAAGCAAATAATTATCCAGGTTATGAATATTTACAAAAATATATGGAACATTATGCGGCATTAAAAGCAAATGAAAAAAATAATACAAATACAAATACAAAAACAGCTACTTCAACAAGTAACACCGAAACTACTAGCAAAGATACAGGATTTAAAGTTCCAACTGAATTAAAATTAACATTAAATTTAGATAATGATAAGAAAAAACAAACTATCAGCAATCCAAATGATGATGAATTAAAAGAAATAGTAAAAGAATTAGAAGAACAAATATCTAAGAAGCTAAGTAATGTTGAAAAAGATACTAAAGCAGATTTATCAAGTAATTTACAATCAAATATTAGAGAAGAAATAAAACAAAACTTAATGAGAGAAATGCGTGAAGAAGTTAAAAAGAAAATTTCAGGTTATTTAGCAACAATGGTATCCTCAAAAACAAAAGATAGTATTAATTTTGCACAACCATCTGTTTATCAAGATACTGTTCCTCCTTTTTATAATCCAGGAATTGTCTTACCATAATTATTTTAAATTAAATTTAAAATAATTATTATATTTTTAATCAGTTGTTACAATAGATATTGTACTTTTACCACTTCTTTTTTTCTTTTTTGGTTTACCATCTGAACCTAATGTTATTGATGTGGTTGCTGATGCTGAGTTAGAATCTGAATCATTATTTATATCTGACTTAATACTTACTCTTTTCTCTTCACTTGACGATGATTCACTTAATTGATTATTAATTACTTCATCTGCTTTTCTTGCTGCATTTTGAGCTTTAATCTTATTTAATATACTTGTTATATCAGCTTTACCTTCTTGCATAACTGGTTGTTGTACTTGAGGTTTTGTATTAGGTTGATTACTTTGAGATCTATTTAACATATTCATTTGTTCTTGGATCTTTTGAGTATTATTATTTACATTTGCTTGAGCCTTCTTTAACTCTTCAAATCTTTGTTGTTGATGTTTTACTTTTTGCATTTGTTCATACATCTTTTGTTGAACATCAGATTGAGATTCTTGTTTTTTACCCTGATTTGAAATATTATTATTTATTGCTCCTTGTAATTTTGATAATAATTCTGGATTACTTTGTAATACTGAATCTAAGCCTGGTAATGACTCTGCCATTTTCTTGGAAGCATGGAATGATGCAGCACTTGCTGTCATCATTAGAACTAATTTAATTTCTGGTTCCATCTTTTTACCACTGCTCTTATATTTATCATATAATTCTCCAAAAACTGATGTATATGAATCTTTATTTAATTCCATTTGCTCTGACCAACCTTTTAACTTTAATCCAAAAGGATCATAACTTTCATTCATAAATTCTAATGCTGTTACTGCATTTACTAAGAAACCTTTACCTAACTCTACCCCATCTTTTTTATTTTGATAATCATTCCAATACTTTACCTCAAAACTCATCTCCTCATAATCAGAATCTAATGTATAATTTTTTGTTAATGTTATACCTGTTCTTTTTATAGATAAAAGTTCAGCATACTTCTCCATCTTTTTAAACTTTTGAGTTTGAGGATCTAACATATGAAACGGTACTTCTTCCATATTTTGTAATTCATTCATTGATGGAACATCTTCTTTCTTTGATTTTGATCTAGATTTTCTAGATGAAGAAGAGTTAGAATTATTATCTTCACTTGATCTTGGACTTCTAGATGATCTTGGACTTCTAGAAGATCTTTTTTTTACATGTACCTTTTGTGCATGATAGTCATGTACAGCTTTTTGTTTTAAAAAATCACTTCTTTCATCTTCATTTAATTGACTAAAATCTCTATCTTCGTCTCTATTTGAATTATCATCATAGAACTGTGGAGAATTTTGAACAGCATCAACAGCATCATCATCATCAGAACTATCATTATTAATAATTTCAGAATCAGAAATACTTCTATCTTCATCCTCATCTTCGTCCAATGTAGGAATATTATCATTATTTTGTTCAATTAAATTCGGCATTAATTTTAATTTAGAATGATCTGCTAACATATCAAAATGTAAATCGGTATCAGTAGATAAAGTAAATTTTTTGTTTTGTGGTTCTTTACTCATATTATTAATCTAATAAGAAACTTATATATATATTATTACGCAAACTTTATATATTAAATTTAAATTAAAATTTAATATTATTTAAAGTTTAAAATCAAAGTCATCTACAAAATTTAATGGCTTTGGTATTTTAGCTACTGTATTTAAAACTTCGTGGTATAATTCAGTTTTTGGAACTTCATATACTGCTGGTTGTGATATTGTAGTTACTCCATTTAATACAGAACTTAATTCTTTACTAACTAAATCACTTGCTTCTAAACCAGTAGAATTAGATTGTATACCAGTATTCATTATACCAGTTGTAGGTGGAGTATTCATTATACTAGTCATAGGTGGAGTATTCATTGTTTTAGTGATCGAAGGTGTGTTAGAAACTTTTATTTTTGATTTTACAGATGATTTATCAATCTTAACGTTATTTAAAATATAAAAAACAGCAGATATTAAAATAATTAATGTTAGCCAAAATAAGAAAAGTCTATAGTATGATGGTTTATTTCTATTTCTTCTTTTAAATTCATTTATTTTATCAGAAATTAAGTTAATTAATGTAATAATCATTATATATTAATAAAATATTTATTTTTAATATATAATATGTCATATTATGAAAATCCTTTAATCGGATGGTATCTTAAACAAAGACTAAAAAAAGTTTTTGCCATATTACTTTTATGTATTTTTATCTATTTTATATTCTTTTACGGGCATACTCATAAAATTAGTTACGGATGTAGAAGAAATGATTGTGAATCTAGTGCATGTACAGGATATAAATGCAGAGCATCAGGATGTGGAGGATCTAGTACTGTAAATTGTAAAGGAGGTGATTGTATCGGTGAAGCATGTGAAGCAGGAGATTGCAAAGGAGTTGGTTGTAGGGCGGGTGATTGTTATGGTTTAGATTGTGTACCAGGTGAATGTATAGATCCAACATGTGAAGGTGAAAGATTATTAAAAAATCAATGTACACCTTTTTGTAAACATGGTAAAGCGTATTCAATACCAAAAAATAAATTATATAATTATACAAGTTATTTACCAAAAAATACATTATTTAATCCTGATTTTTGTAGTCCCAAAAAAAGAACTAATCATCTAACCAATGGAAAAAATGTTCATAACTTTAAAGTTGATTATATTAATTTATATACTTCTGGTGAAAAGAAATATGAAGATGTTAAATATAAAGATTCAGTTCAACAAGGAAAAACTTACACTATTACTAGTGATATTGATTTTATTTCAACTACACCAAATATTTACAAAAATGGTAATTGTGAATGGTGTGCTAATTTTAAAAATGTTAGAATTGCATCAGATTTCAAACCATATCATGATTTAATTAATGAAAAAGTCACATGGGTAAAAAAGAGTACATTAACAAATCCACTTTATTCAGAAACAAATGATTCAACTAATGCTAGAAAGGGCAAAGAACAAGAATGTAGTTCAGGTAAAACTCATGAAATGATTACTTTATATAGTCATAGTGTTGATTATCAAATTAAATCTATCAACTTGAATAATAATCCTTTATACATGAGAAAATGGATGATAGATCAAATAGAAGGAGAAAAATTAGAAACATTCTGTACTAATTGTAATAAAAAATGGTATGATTATTTAGATATTGTATCTCATCCTACTAATTTAGATGGTACAATAATACCTTGTGTTGTAAGATCATATGAAATAGAGCCTATTATTAAAAACTATCAAACAGTAAATCATAAAGTAACAGGATTCAAACAATTTGTAAAAGATTCGCCAGAATTTATAAATTATCTAGATAAAAGTGTAAATGTAAAAAAAACATTTAGAGATCATCATTTATGGAAATATGTTCAAACAATTGGTAATACTCAAATTTATGAATGTGAATGGTGTAAAATTCAAAATACTGTTACGTATGAGTCATTACCAAGAAATAGAAATATGAATTTATTACCATGCATTGGAAGAGATAGTAATCATTATATGTATTATGGAATTGATAATAATAAAACTGTTTTTCAAAAATGTTTAAAATGTGATAGAAAAAGTTACCCATTTGAACAAAAAAATATTTGATAAAAAAATATATATATATTTTTTTCTTAATAATATATAAATGTATTGCTCTATTCACGAAGCATGGGATGATAAAAATTCTTTTACTAACTTATCAAAAAGATATCAAGAAAATTTTGATCCCTTAGATAAAGATGAATTATCATCATTTAAAATAAATAATAATAATATTCCAAATAATGAAAACAGAAAGCCATTATATGTAGAAAGACAAGATGCTAGATATAATAAAAATGAAAGTACTGTGTATAATATAAATATGGAGGAAACAGAAGATATAAAAACAGAAGATATAATGATAGATTCAGAGTCAGAAGTTATGGTTGAAGTTCCAAAGAAACAACCAATTAAAAAAAATAAACGTATGGAATGCAATGAATTAGTTTCTAAAGTATTAAGTTGTCCAACTTGTAGAAAAATGATAGAAAATAAACTTGGACTTAATAAAAATCCATTACAATCTTTAGTAAATAATGAGATGAGAGAAATTATGATTTTAATATTAATAGGTTTAGTGATAATGATTATAATTGATTTATTTATTCGAATTTCTAAGTAGTCACCAACTAATTAATAGTACATTTGGTTCAAGAAAATTTACAGTAAATCCATTTTTTTTTAATTTTTTTACTAAATATTCTGCACAATCTTTTATTTCATATGTGGGATGACCAATTAAAAATAATGGGATTTCATACCATGTTGATGTACAATCAGTTTTAGCTATAATTAAAATTTTATTATTAACAAATTCTAAAATTTTATTAAAACATTTTTTTTTTAGTTCTTTTTTTTGCTCGGCATTTTTTTTAAGTTCTTTTGTATTTACCATTAATATTATATATAAATTTTTTATTGACTTTATATCTATTTAAGGGAAAAATTATATATGAAATATATGCCTTTAAAAAATTTAGTTATTAGTGGTGGAGGTGTTAATGGAATTGGATTTATAGGAATTATTAAATATTTATCTGAAAAAAATTTAATAAAAGATATTGAACATTTTATAGGTACATCTGCTGGTGCAATTATAGGTTATTTACTAAGTATTGATTATAATTATTTAGAAATATTTGAATTTTGTAAACATTTTAATTTTTCTAAAGTTGTAAGTGTAAATTTAGATAATTTTTTAGACAAATATGGTTTTGCTGATTCTAGTAAATTATATTATATTTTTAAAAGATTAACAGAAGCTAAAAATTTAGATCATAAAATTACATTCAAGGAACATTTTGAAAAAACTAATAAAAAACTAACTATTACTGGAACATGTCTAAATGATTATAAATCATATTTTTTTAATTATGAATCCTTTCCAGATATGGAAATATTAAATGCATTAAGAATAAGTGCATCTATACCTTTAGTTTTTATGCCAATGGTTTATGATAATTATTTATGGTTAGATGGAGGTATGACTGAGAATTATCCTATAAATGTATGTAAAGACGATATTGAGAATACATTAGGTATATGTGTATTTGATGATTGTTTAAATGATTGTAAAAATAAGACACCAACTGATTTGTCTGATTATTTATCTCAAGTATTTAAATGTTTCATATTTTCAGATTCATTAAAAGAAATATTAAAGTTTGAAGATAATACAATTAAATACTCATATTCTATGGGTGTCTTTTCAAATTTTGATATTACTACAGATGAAATAGAAAGTATGGTAAATTCAGGATATGACCAAGCATCTCAGCAGAGTGATATTATTGATAAATTTATTGTAAATGATAATATTAATAGTGAATCATTAAGCCAATCAGAAAGTGATGTTATTCATAAAATTATTAGTGATGTTGAAAATAATTCAATTAATAGTTCTGAAAGTGATCAAGAAACACTTTCAGACGATTCTATTGATGATTTAAGTAGTAAAAATATTATTATTTATGATAAAAAAGATTAATTATTTCTTCGTATATCAGTTAAATGTTGGCTCATTCTTCTATTATATTCTTGAATATCTTCATTTGTAACATAATTATGGTTATTGTAACTGTTTGTTACATTATTAGGAACTTGATTATTAAATGCTTTGTCTAATGAACTATATGTTTTTGTAGAAGCTCCTGTATCTGAGTATAAATCAAAATTATTTATACTTGTATATTTTGATATTTGTGAATTTTGAGAATTATAAGCAATAATTTCAGTTTCATTTTGTGTATCTCTACTTGCTTGATTTATAAATTCTGTATTAAAATCTTCTTTATTGTAATGAACTTTTTGAACTGTATTTTTATAATTTTCATCAAATGTACCCCTAGAAAAATTTAAATTTTGTAATCGCTTAGACATTTCAGAACTACTAATAGTATTTAAATCTTTTTCATCAAAATTATGTTTTTTATTCAATTGCTCCTCTAAAATTTTAAAATTAACTTTAGCAGAGTCTTCATCATCTGGAATTGATGAAATGAATTCCATTGTATTATCTGATTTTAAATCATTAAAATCTCTCGAATTTAAATGTTCTTTTCTTTTCTTATCATAAAGTTTTTTAAAAGTTTTATCTTTTAAAATAGAATAAGCTAAATTAACTAATTCAAAAGCCTCAGAATCTCCTCCTTTTTTATCAGGATGAAGAACTAAAACTAATTTTTTATAATTTTTTTTAATCTTTTTTTTATCATAACTATCTTTAGAAATATCTAAAATTTCATATAAATCTAAATAAACAATTTTTTCAATATCTTCTTCATTCATTAAATTAAATTATATTTTTTTTATTTATTTTATATGCATTATATAATGACAGATAAGGATAAATTATATTATTCTATGTTTTATGCTATTATTGGTGATATTATTGGATTCGGAAATGGATTCACTGAATTTAATTTTAATGAAAATATGATTGTTAAATCATCTTTCGATGCTAAAAAAAGTAGTTATCTTACTTTGAGACATATTTATGACTTTATTTCATTTGGAGGATATACTGGATTTAATATTAAAAATTTAATTGCATCTGATGATAGTATTTTAACTTTAGGCGTATTAGATGCTGTATCAACATCTTTAAATAAAAATCCGAAAGATGTTATTGAAAAAATCAGAGAAAAGTTAATAGAATATTATCAAAATGATGAGTTAAAAGATAAAAGATATTATGGTAATAGAACAATTAAATCATTAGAGAGATTAATAAATAGAAATTTAGATTGGGAAAAATTTTCTTATAGTGAAAATGGTGGAGGTTGTGGAGCAAGTATAAGATCTATGCCAATCGGATTATTTTATCATGGTAAAGAAAATAGAGATAAATTATTAGAAATAAGTATCCAAAGTTCAAGAATTACACATAATAACCCTACAGGATATTTAGGAGGTTTTACATCAGCATTATTTACAGCATTGGCAATTGAAGGTGTAGAACCTAAATTATGGTTAGATGAATTATTAAATTTTTATAGTAATGGTACAATTTTAAAATTTGTAAAGAAGGTTATTGAACCTAAATTTAAAAATGAGTTGAGATATCATGTTCAAGATATAGATGAATTTTTTTACTTGTTAATGAAATATAAAGAATGGAGATTTCAAGCTAAAAATAATAGTTGGGATTTTAAGTCAACAAAATTTGGTGGGAAACCGATAATGAAGTTTTTAGATGTAAGAAATAATTTGTTTTACCAATATTTTAATAGACCAGGATATTATAACCCTGGATCAAATGGTTTTGATAGTGTTATTATAGCATATGATTCTGTTTTAGAATGTGAAGGTAATTTTGAGAAATTAATTTATAATGCGATGTTACATGCAGGAGATAGTGATTCAACTGGTTGTATAGCAGGAGCATTATTTGGCGCATATTATGGAAATGTTAATATACCAGAAAATCTAACTCATATTGAATTAAAAGATAAGTTAGATAATTTAATAGTTGACGTTTGAATTAATAAAATTTTTCATATCCTCTAATGATCGATCACCTACGTAATCAATTATATTGTTACCTTGTATTAATTTAATTGATGGATATCCTTCTATTTGATATCTTGTACATAATTCTTGATTACTTTCAATGTCACATTTTAAATCTACTATTTCAATGTCCTTACCACTCATAGCAGTTTTTAACTCTTCCCAAGTTGGAGCTAATTTTTTTGACCAGTAACACCAAGTTGTGTTAAAATTAATGAATTTTGGTGTTTCGCTTAAATTGTCAAATCCAGCTAGACTTGTATCTGGAGTTTCATAAGAAAATATCTTTCTCACAAATAAAATTAAAACTATAACTCCTAAAATTATAGTAATTACATTCTTTGAATTTAATTCAATCATTATGATAAATAAGAAAAAAAAAGTATAGTTTTTTTAGTAAATTATTTTCTTTACTATTATATATATAATGTTTTCAATAATTGATAACGAAATTAAAGTAAACTTTGAACTTTTAGGTGGCGCAGATCTTACAGAACTTGCAGGTAAAGATAAAGACGCTGTTGTTGCCTGGGCAGATAGCGATGCAGCCAATATGACTGCATTAAAGGGCTTAAAAGGCTTTTCAGCAGATCAAATGGCAGCACAAACAGGAGCTCCTGGTGCTCAAAAAGCTGTCTCAAAAGCTGCTATAGATGCAGCTATCAGCGAAATAGAAGCTAGAGCACCAGCACCAGTAGGTGCTGCTTCTGCCGAAGATGAAAAAGTCTTAGAAGGTTTAGTCGCAGCAGCTGTAGCAAAATTCGGTGATCTTCAAGTTAAAGGCGCAGCAGGTAAAGTAACTGGAACATCCGCTCTTGAACAAGCTTTAAAAACTGCTTTAACAAATGCCAAACCTCTTGCAGGAGGCGCAATGGATAATGCTTTATCTAAAGATATCCATTATGCTTTAATTGGTGGCGGTATGACTGAGCTTAAAGAATTATTAGCTGACTTATTAAAAATCAACGACCCTGTTATACAAAATATTGCCAACGGACTTTTCCAACACATTACTGCAGGAGATGATTCAGGTGTATGGATGCCTAATACAAATGGTGATGCACCATGTGTCACATTTGAAGAAGCAACCAAAAGAGCAAACGGTAAATTACAAATTAAAGATGCATCTGGAAAATGGGTAAACTGGACTCCTGATGTTTCTACACTAGCAAGACAAGGTACCGCAGTTGCTTTTACTGCAGAGCAATTAAACTGCTTCTTACATGGAAACTCTGCATGGAATGCAGATGGATCTGAATCCGAATGTGTTAAATGGTTAAATTCTGGAAGCCGTCTTGCACCATCAGCTATTGATAAAATGGAACCACAAGTTGTATACAATGTCTTAAAATCATTAGGTTTCAAAGGTGTATCAACTGCAGGAGGTGTAAGATGCCAATCATACTCTGAATGGTGGGGTGGATTATCTAAAGTTCAACAAGCTCTTTTAAGAGATGGAAATGGTAAAGTACCAGCACAAGAATTCTTAAGCAACTTAGTCTGCTACTTAAACAGAAACCCAGCAATCATCAATGCTGGATCATCTGTCAGAGGTGATGCTGATAAATACAATGTACAACCAGCAAGATTCAGTGCCAGAGTTGGTTACTCTTTAGATGACTTAAGAAATGTTGTTGACAGTGGATTAAATACATACAGTGCCAGAGTTTTAGGTCTTCCATTCTTAAGAATGGGAATGAGAGGTGGTGAAATTAAATTAGCAGGTGGAGCAATGGCACCAGCATACTTATTACCATCAACTCACCAACCAGTTGAAAATATGCCAACATACTCTAAACAATTAAGATCAATTTTCAGTGGATACGAATCAAGATTAAGATCATACAACAAGACATTAAGTGCTAAAACCAAAGAAGATGTTGAAAAGATCTTCAAAAGCTTAGAAGAGCATGAAGGTAAAGCTAGAAGATTAGTACTTCAAATCGAATCTTACTCTAAATTAGTTTCTGCTTCTGGTAACAGAACACCAGGAAATGTCCAACAAGCAGATATTGATAAAGCAGTAACTGATTTCGAAAAATCAATGGGTAAAATCAGAAAAAGATCAATTAACATAATTGATATTAACCAAGTTGTAGGACAAGCTGTCAGAGATGCCGAATTAACATCATCTGGCTTACCAGCTTTCCAAGCTTAAATTAACTTTAAAATTAACTTTTAAAAATTAAAATTATATAAATTATAATTTTAATCTTAATATATATAAATGGAAATATTAAAATACTATCCATATATTGGTTTTTTTACAAATAATCCAAATGACATACGAGGAATGCAATTTATTAATCTACTTAACAATAACCCAGATAAATTAAAGGAACTAAATGGTGACTTAAAAAATGAATATATAGATCTACTTTTTGATGGATTTGTCTTTATTAAAAGTATGATGAAGAAAGTAAGTGATGCTAATTACAATGACTTTTATTTTCAAAAATGGTTATATGATTTTTTTAATGGATTTATTGATTTTAGTAAATTTATAGAGTACAATGTTTTTATTAATTATGATGCAAATACTGACAATATAAGGGAAATTGTTAAACTTCTTGATATAGAAGAAGAAGTAATTAATTACATTGATAATAATGAAAAAAATGAAACCTATATTACTAATATAAATAGTAATCTAAATGGTAATATAGATGATGGTGCATTAATAAATTTATTTAAAACAATGCTAAATCAAATTTTAGTTTTTCATATAAATAATATCAATAAATTTACCAATAAAGATGATATAAGACTTAAATTACAAGGTGTTCCAGCGAATTTTTCATTCACAAAAACAAATCAAATAAATTATTTTAAAAATAATGAAGATAACCTAAAGCTAATTCTTGAAATAAATAAAAATCTTAATAAAAAATACGAACTATATTTTCATATTCAAAATAATATTAAAGATGAACTATTAGATTTACTAATGGACACAAATTTAATTAATTCAAATTTAGATATTAATTGTTTCAGTACATATTTAAGTATGGGAAATAAAGAATGTAAAGATACATTACTAAAAGTAATAAAAGAAGATGGATATGGTACAGAATCAAAGAATTTTTTTGAAAATGATCTTAATTTTGTTTTATTTGAATTTTATTTTTACGAAGACAAAGAACGAAAACATTCAAAATTACCTAATCTTAATTTAATTACACTTCTACTTAAAAAACTTGACTTTAAAATTAAATTATCACCAATAAAATTTAAAGCTATATCAGATAATATTGAAGAATTACCGAAATATATTAAATATTATGAAAATTTTGATTCATGGTCGAAACATCAAAATATTAGTAAAAAATTAAGTACACAGCCACATCTTAAAAATTATTTAAATCATTTTATAGAATTAATTAATAGAAGAGTAATTTTATTAAATCCAAAATTAAAAACATTTTCAGGTTTTTTTAAAAGTTATTTTGGTTTAGATATCAATAAAGCAAATATAAAAGAAAAATATAAAAAAATATATAAATTATTTGAAGATAATTATGAAATTCCATTAGATAAATTATTAATTTCAATTAATAATTATCCAAAAAAGAATAATGCATTCAAATTTAATCATATGAATAAAATCGGTATATTAATGTCAATTATAGAAACTACTGGACAAAGAAATTTACCATTTATTGCACAATTTTTAAATATGTCATACAAATTTGACTCAAAATTTTATTTTTAAATTAAAATTGAAATAAAAATAAAATACTAAAAAATAATATACTACTAAATTATAGAAAAATGTTAAATATTCCTAAAGATGTAATGGATCCTTTTTATAGATATCAAAGAGAACCTATAAAAATTAGTTCTCAAAAACTAGGTATCAAAATTGATAATGTTACAGTTATTGCTAAAGCAATCTATTTAAATCCAAAAACAATCATGAAATTTTATCAAAAACAATTTGGATGCCAATCTAAAAATGATATTTTATATAATAAAACTCTATCTGAAAGAGATTTAGATGATACATTAGAAATATTAATTAAAGATATTATCTGTCAAAAATGCTCCAATCCAGAAATAAAATTTTCTAAAAAAAAGAAAAAAATTTATAAAAATTGTCAAGCATGTGGTGAAGATGTAGAAATAGAGAATGATGATTTAAATAAATTACTAATTAACGAATGCTAAACCTGCTAAACCATTAGTTATTCTAAGTACATTATAATTATAATTATATACTCTTAATAGAATTGGATTATTGTACGTTACTAATGGTGAAAAAGTCAATTCTAAAACTAAATCATCAATTCTACTAAAATTACAACTACCTTTTGGTTGATAATTTTCTGGATCTATTGAATATGAATAACTATTAATACCTTCCTTTATATAACTTCTATGATTTAAATAAGTTGAAAGATAATTATAAAAATAAGCATCATTTTCAAATGATCTTATTTGACCATTTTGAAATAATTGAGATTTTAATACTAAATTATCACCTGTATTATTTATCTTTGAAGTGTAATTGAATTTTTGTTTTAAAAAACCATTTTTTATCTTATCTAATTGTGCTACCCAAAACAACTCTTTACTTGGATTTACAAAACTTAACTTAATTTTTGTATGTGTATTATATATTGTTCTTTCTCCAGAAAACTCTAATGTTGAAATTAAATATTCATGATTTGATGTTGCAAATTTCTTCCTCTCCAAATTATCTAAATAAATGAAATTAATTAGTAAATAAGCATTATTAATTGAAACATTAGGATATGTTGCTGTAAAATGAAATTCTGATGAATTTGGCATTACAAATGAATTACTACTATTATATATTTTATACGAACTTTTATTCTCATAACTTGTTCCATCATAATTTAAAATAGCATTATCATATTTAGTATAATACAATCTTCTAGTTTTATAATCAAATGAATTAAATATAACATTTGTTTCTACACTTCCAATCGTTTGTGTTAAAATCTCACCCTCTGTAAATAAGCAAACATATTCATCAATTGTAATATAATGAGTTGGATTTTGTACTAAAATATCATCTAATTCATTAAATTGAACATGAACTTTTATATCACTTAAATGTAATGCAATTACAGGTAAAGCCAATCCCTTATTTTTATTAAAAAAGAAATTTATAGGTATATATAAATTATATGATCTAATACCATTAGATGAAGTTTTTAATTCAGGTATATTTCCAAGTAATAAATCTTCAGTTTCTATATGATTACTGGATGTTAAAGAACTCCATATATTTAACCAATCACCATATAATTTATCAATAATCTGACCATTAATTTCTAATTCTATATAATTAATTAATGCATAACCAATATTATCATTCCATTTATATTTAACAGGAGTATCAGAAAATAATTTTGGTATTTCAGGTAATTGTACATAAACATACATATTTGATATTAAATCTGCTGTTTTAGCAACAGAACAAGATACTCTTTTTCCAAAGTCAGCAGTAGTACTAAATAATTGTACAACTGGTTCCTGAGAAAAATTAGTATGACGTTTATAAACCATTTTAAAAAATGTAATTTCCGGATCTGCTGTTAAATATAAATCCTCAAATCCTACAGCTACTAATTGTATTAGTCCACCAGTCATTAATATATTATATTAAAATAATAAAATATATTTAACTAATTTTTATTCTATAAATGCCAATCCCGCTAAACCACTCATTATTCTAAGTATGTTATAACTATTTCCATATACCATTATTTTCTTATCTGTAAAACTAAAATTATCATTTAATTCTACTTTCATCTGAATCTTATCTAACATGCTAAAATTTAAACTACCAGATGGTTGATAATCATAATTTGATAAATTAAAACTATACACATTTACACCATCTGAAGGTGTTGATATATATCTTTCATATGGAATTACATAATTTGAATATGTACCATCTAATTCTACAAATTTAATATTATTAATATATAATGTTGTTTTATCAATTGGATTTTCACTATTATCATCATTATCTAATGAATAATTACCTCTATCTTTTTCATATAAATTATTTTGATTATCTCTTACAATCCAATATAAATCTTTTAAATTATTTCTAAAATATATATCAAACTTTTCATTATTAAGAGATTGATTACCATTAAATTGTACTTGTTCTATTAAATATTCATGTCTAGCTTCAGCAAATGTCTTTCGTTCATTTTCATCTAAATAAATATAATTCGAAATTAATTTCATATCCAAATTATTTCCTAAATTTATAACTGTACCTGCATCTTTTCTAACTAAATTATTAATATCACTTATATGAAATTTTAAATAAATATCAACATATGGCATTGCAATTAATGGTAAATTTAAACCAGAATATCTACAAAACCAAAAATTTAAAGGTATTATTAAATTAGTACTATCTTTAGTAGATGTATTCATTTTTGTTAATTTTACTAAATTACCAATCATTTTTTCTCTTAACTCTTTTTTTGCATAATCATTATTCAACTCATGCCATATATTTATCCAATCGCTATATAATCTATCTACTAATAGATCATTCATATATAAATCTATCTTATCAAAAATAAAATTTCCAACATTTTTTATCCAAGAAAATGAAGGCACACTTGCTCTATTTAATATAGATGATTCAAGTGATTTAAATGTTGTATAACTATCATAATTAGAATTTAAATTAACTATTTCACTTGATATTATTGAATTTACATATGAATTATATTCATCAATTATAGAATTATCAGTATATTCCTCTATTTTTATATTCTCTAATGTATAATCTCTACTCACATAAATTGTATCAGAATAATAATTATTATAACTATTTCTGTATTTACTAAATAAACTTGTAATACACTTATTTACAATTATATTAAATTCTGAGATATCTACATGATTGGTAATATTTTCATACAAAATCTCCTTTAACGTATCTCCAAAATAATCGGGATTTAATGATGATAAGTTTCTAATGTAAATATCCGGCTCTATAATATCTAATATCTCTTCATATAATGAAGTATTATATACATTCAATAGATCTAAAGTCGGAGTTGTATTATTTAACATTAATTCTTTAAATTCTATCATTAAATCTCGAACTTTTTTTATAGACGATGTAAATGTAGTTTGATTAGATGTATTACATGGTTTATACACATCTATTTGATCATTTGATAAATCAAAATAATATCCTCCTTTTAATCTAGATTTTCTTCTTAAAAATAATTTATTGTCATCTACATATTCAAGTGTTGTTGGTATTTCCTTAAATAAAAATATTTTTTGCTTACTTTCATACTGTAAACCTTTATCAGTTATTTCAACATATTTTATATTATTACTATTTGTTTTTATTAAACCTTTACCATATTTACCTTTACTGCCAACTATAACAACTATATCGTCGTTACTATAACTGGATAAATTATTACCATTGGATATTATATGATTTTCAAAAGAAGTTGTATTACTATTATTTGAATAATACTTTTTCCCTATTATATATGGATATGCTGGAACAAAATTTGTATCATCTTCAAAAGTAAGGAAATATGCATATGTACCATTTGGAAATTCTGGAGTAATACAATATCTACCATTACATTCATCTAATGAACCTAATCCTTTAATATATTCATAATCCTCTACAATTGTACCATTATCAAATGCTGTAACAGATCCACCTGCTACAGTTATAATATTATATCTATCTTCTGTAAATTCATCTTTTAATTTATATGATGACTTCATTAATTCTATATCACCTGATACAGTAGTATCCTTATAACCATAAGGACCATATATTGGATATCCATCATTTGATATTCCTAATATTTTAGAATGACCATCAGTATGTCTTAATTTATCTCCATTATAATTAGAGTTATCTAAATATGTATTAGTTACATTACTGAGTGCAAACATAAACTTACCTGAATAATAATTAAAGCTATTATTTGAATCAATCGCAGAATGATAACTATTTTCATAATTTGAAAATTCTGAAAAATATGATAATAAATTTAATCTAAATGATTCACTTTCAATTGATTTTATCTTTATACCATAACTTGAATTTGGTGATTGTGTAGATGAATCAATAAAGAATCCATATATTTTGCTAACAATATTACTATTATAACTTAAACTAAATTTTATAATATTGCCCTCAACACTTGATATTGTTACAGCATTTGATATTAAATTTGATACATCTATAATTCCATTTTTATAAAATTGTATACTATCACCAACTGAAATTACTTTATTTGTTATAGTATTTTTTAAAAAGTCATAATATGAATTATGATCTAAAGTTACAGTATATATTGTATTTGGTGCAGTCGTTGTTGTATTTGGACTTGTTAATGCATAAGGATTTCTTAAAATAACTCCATTTATTGAAATACCTATATCTCCAGAATTTATATCTGTCTTATTTTGAATATTTAATCCTGCTTTTATATTTAAATCTAATGAATAATCCTTATCTGTAACAGTTAATGTATTAGTACCAGGTTCAGGTCTATTATTACTTTGAAGATTTAATAATGAATTCGTTAATGATAATGTAATTGTAGATGTAGAATCTGAACAAAAAATACTTGTGATATCAAATGATAAATTAACTTTTGTAATACCACCAATATTATCTATTTCTAAAACATTCATTTCTAATATATTATAATTTAATGAGTTATATTCAGTATCAGTTACTACACAACCTCTTATTAACTTATAACCAGTTGAATCAAAATATCCTCCTGTACCATTTAATGTATCCTCTAATAATTTAATAGATTTATAAGTGCTACCTGTTGTAAAATAATAATCTTTTATTGACTTATACATACCATTTTTCTCAATATTTCCAATAGAATTTTCTATAATTTGATTGGCTGAAGATAAACTTAATACATAACTTATTTTAGTCTCAAATTCAGCCTTAAAAGATTCTGGAATATAAATTACCTTAGATGTTCCACCTACATTTGTATAAGATAATTCAATATAATTTTCCATATTATTATTTGTTAATATTGTGTTTATAGAATCTAATGTAATATTATTTGTATTTATTATTTGATTAATTTCCCATGATGTTAAATAACTTGATAAGTTACTATATAATTGATAAATTGAAGACGTAAAAATAAATTTATGCAAATAGTCATATATCTCATTATTTGTATGTATTTTAGTTTCTATTAATGAATATATTGATTTAGAAGTTTCATCTAATGTAAAGACATCATTAATTAATCCATCAAAATCAGTATTAGTATCAACTGATAATCCTAATTTTGTGTAAATTAATGTTTTTAAATTAGTATCTGATACTGATAAATTTTCTGATAAATCCAGAACTGAAACATTATTTATTAAACTTTCATTATTCAAATAAGTACTAAATAATGTTTCAAATGATGTAGATACAGTGTCTACATATCTTGAATTTATATTTGTAATATATATATCTTTACCACTAAGAGTATGATTATCACTATGATTTAATATAGCAGTTTCAATTACAGTTCTAATATTTTCTTCTTTTATACTTGTACTATCATTTACATATTCATTGAATAAATAACCAATATTTTTTGATATTTTTGTGTCTAAATCATCATAATAAATATTATTAATAATGTTAATATAAATATTAGATAAATAGTCATTAGCTGATATATAATATAATTTCTTATCAATAGTTTGACCTTCTACTATAGAACTATAATTATCATCAGATAGTTCAGATAACTTATACGATTGATATAAAACTAGTTCTGATAATAAATCACTATCAGCAATTGTGCTACTTATAGTAGAACTTGAAACGGACTTTATTAAATTAGTTCCATCATATGAATAAGATGTTGTTATATTAGTTCCATTTATAATTCTAGTAAATGATTTATCATTAAAATATGTCTTAAATTTAGAAGTATAATTAGTTGTAAGATTAGATTCTTGAGTCTTTAACAGTTCATTTAAAATTGTATTACTATTAAATATTGTTGTAAAATCAGAATAATAAGTTATTTTTATAGTATTAGTTAATGACTCTAATGTTGCTTTATAATTTGAATTTTGGTTAACTAATTGATATATCTTATTTGAAATTAAAAATAATCTCCTTAAAATAATTTTATTAAATTCACTATTTTGCACATTTTCTAGTAATTGATCATACAAATATGAACAATAATAATTGTACAAAATATTTATATATTTATAACCTCTATATTCATTATCAATTGTTGAAATTGTATTAATTGTATTTGTTGAATAATATCTTCCTGTTATTGATATACTACTAATTTTAAAACCTTTTGTAAAATCAGCAGCAGTATCACCACTATTTTGACAAAATCCAAAATATGAATAATTATTTAAATTAAAGTTAATATTTGGATCTTCATAACTATCTACATAAAATACATATTGTCTACCAGAACTTGATACGTTAGAATCAGGATTGATTATAGATAATTTAACTTTACCTAAATATGTTGCAGATGATGAATAAAAAGTATCACCATCCATTGAATAAATATATATATATTTATCTATAGCAATAGTATCAGATGTTACAACACCAGAAGGAACACTACTGTAATTTAAATAGTAATTAGTTAAATTTGATATATTGATTATATATTTGGTTTCATCTATGAAATTACCATTTATTTGAATATAACTTGCTGAACTATTAGTTTTAAATAAATATGCATCATCACTTATAGAATCAAATTTAGCAATAGTTTGTTCTAGTCCAGAAATTGTAGTGCTATATGTATTCATTGTTAATTTAACTTTAAACGCATTATTTGTATCAATATCAGTAATTGTAAATACTCCTAATAAATTGTTACTATCTATTGTTGATGTATTATACAAATAAACAATATCATTAATTGCTACTGAAGTAGAATCATTATACACACTATTAGTTAATAATACTGTAATAAATGGTGGAGTTTCAGTGTAATATTTAATAATATTATTTAATGTTAATAAATTTGATGTTGATTCAAGACCCTTAAAAATAATACCAGAATAATTATTATATTCAGATTTAATGTTATTTTTTGAAGCAACAAAATAATTAACTACTTTATTTAAAAATTTATTGTAAATATATTCAGGAGAATTACTTATATCAGATGTATAATTATCAGTAGATGTGTTTGATTTATATAAAAATTTATTTATAAATGTATCATATGTTTCCCATAATGTAGTTTCATAATAATTATCAACTTCTTGTGTACTTTGATTTACATTAAATACAACACTTACATAAATACTGTCATTAAATAAATTATTTATAAAGTTTAATAATATTTGTTTTTGTATTGATATACAAGTTTTACTGTATGTAATTACATTAGCATTAAATTCATCTTTAGATAAAGAATCTATGACATTAGATGATGAACTATTTATAAATAAGAAGTTATTAGTAATATCAGAATTATAAATTTCATATTCAATTGGTGTAATTGTTAAAAAGCCATTTGATAAATATAATAATTCATATGTATTATAATCATTTTTATTCACATTAACTTTATTAATATTATAAGCATTCATTGTATTTTCAAATAGTTTGATTTCTACTAAATTACTATCAGTATTAATATTAATTACATTAACTATAAAATCGGGTTCTGTACCAATTGTTGATGTATTGAAACCAAAAAGAATTTGTCCTGATTCGATATTAGTAATATTATCTAATGTTACTTCATAAATATAAGTACTATTTGTTTTTAAACTAGCTGCTGTTTTTGTATAAATATTTTGTGTTGAAGACCAATTAGTAATATTTAAGTAATTGGATAAATAGAAACTACCTGAAGGAAATACGGTTGTGTCATTTGTTTTTAATTGATATAAAACATCTTCTTCAGTTGTTAATAATAATTCATTTTTTTTTAAGATAGATTTAATATTTTTTAAATTGAAGGTATTTGAATTTAATATAAATAATATATCATAGTCTGAAACTTTATTTGAACCAGATATTGCAACATCACTAAATTTAATTTCAATTAAATCTGTTTGTAATATATCTAATGTATCAATTTCACTAGGATTTGTAATATTACTATCCTTACTTAAAACTGTCGTAGATAGAAAATAATAAGATAGCAAATTATAATTATTGTTTGTATAAAATGCTAAAATTTTTTGATATAAGTTTTCTAAATATAAATTAGGAGTATTTACGATGTAACTAGATCTAATATAATTTAAATAATTTACTAATGGTGAAAAATTATTATTATATAATAAGTTTAATATTACATCAATATAATAATATTCATTATCATTATCAAAATTCATTCTAGTTAAATTCATTCTAGTTAAATCTTCATTTTGAGATTGTTGTATTGTAGCATCGTAATCAAAATCAACAAATAATCTAGAGTCAGATAAATGTGAATGAATTAATTTATCAGTTAATAAATAATAAGTACTTTTATTCTCTTCATTTAAATTAGTAGTAAGTATATTCGATACATTCAATATACCTGCTAACATAGCATTTGCTTGGGATGTATTATCAGTAAATTTTGTAAAACCTTGATAATGTTGTTTTTTATTCAAATGATTAATGATATTATTTAATGTATATAATAAATTAGCTTTTTCTGAGAGAGATACAAACTTTACACCATTTATTTTTAAATTTAATTCTTCATAAAGATCATTTTCATAAGTAACATTTAATTCGGGTAAAGTAACTGATACATAAAAATTATCTAATAAATCACCATTTTTTGGTATAGAAACTTTATTTATACCACCAAATATAACCTTTTTATCTAGTACAATAACATCATTAAATCTTGAAAAATTTGTATAACGATGATAAACTAGTTTAAAAAAGGTAAATTCA
>JACKZZ010000616.1_pt1 | contig 68432 bp, 97 predicted proteins | sample 8027871 | NCBI WGS metagenome assembly JACKZZ01 (sample SAMN15724774, study PRJNA655200) | protist metagenome | isolation source: fluorescence activated cell sorting (FACS) single amplified genomes of... | place: USA: West Boothbay Harbor, Gulf of Maine | collected 2000-07-19
TTGATCTATTGAAAATTATTCAACCTTATGATGGGTTGATGCATAATAACAAAGATGTGAATACTATTCGCAAGTTGTTTATTTCATATTTAACTGACCTCAAGTATTCTTGGAAACTATTTAGTTTTGAGATTGAGAGCGTTGAAAAAGAAAATGCATATACATTTGATATTCAAGTACAGATGCATAGAGAACGTAGCCCTAAGAAGCTAAAGATTCACGTGGGTAAGTTAGTTTACACACCTGAGGTAAACAATGTTTCGTAAACTATTTTATATGGGCCTCGAACCATATGAAGGCCGTTACACACTTCAATTGCAAGATTGGAGTGAAGCTGTCTTTAAAAAACGAGGAATAGACTATACTATTGTTCCAGGAGAAACTATTGATGACACTAAAGCTATTAGTGTTGGACAAGTGTTAGACGCACATGGTCGTAGTTATTTTGGAATGTCACAACTAATGAATTTAGTTCAAATGATGCGTAATGGCGAATGCACAGGAGAAGATGCAGTCTTATTTGAAGACATGTTTCAACCTGGAATTGAGTCACTTCCATACATTATGAATCAAATTCCAAAAGAACAACGCCCTACAGTTTATGTAAGGTGCTTGGCACAAGCCGTCGATCCAGATGACTTTGTCCACGTTTGGGGCATGGGTAAATGGATGAGCTTGTATGAGCAAATGGTTAATCAGTTTGCAACAGTGCTAGCAACAAACGAAGAAATGGTAGCACATATGCGTATTGCAAATTGGGAAGCACCACTGTACAATATCTCAGGATTAAGCTTCGGTAAAGAAGAAGTACAGGCTAGAATGTTTAACAACATTAAACCATTTGATCAACGTAGCAACCGTGTAATTTTCGCTGCCCGATTCGATCAGGAGAAACAACCTGACTTTTACATGGATGTTATTGAAATGGTATTGCAACAAAGGCCTGACGTAGAGTTTGCAGTACTAAGCGGTGGGCCACTACGTAGTAATAATCAGAAGTATTTGGATCGTGCATATAAAATGCGTGAAGAAAGAAAACTGGTAATTTACGAAGACCTTAAAAAAGACAGCTACTATAATATCGTTAATGATAGTAAAGTAATGTTTAATTGTGCATTGCAAGACTGGGTATCTAATACCGTTAGTGAAGCAGACGCACTGGGTTGTAATGTAGTTTACCCTGCATATCGTAGCTTTCCTGAAACGTTTGCAAACGATCACACACGTCTATATTCACCTTGGAGTAAAGAACATGCAGTTGAAAAGATCCTTTCAGGACTTGATGCACCTTCTGAGAACATGGGTAAGATTAGTGATTGGAACAACGGCACTATCGATCGTATGATTGATATTATGCAAGGGAACGGAGAGCAATGGCTACGTAGTGGTAACCGTTATCGAGATCATGTTGCGGAGGCAAAATACACATGAAGATAGTTGTAACTGGAGCGGCTGGATACATTGGCAGTCAAACATGTAAGACATTAACTAATGCAGGACACGAAGTTATCGGAGTAGACAGGCATAAGCCACATCACAATTATTATTCAGCATTCCATGCTGATCGTAATTACAATGATATCCAAGACCTATTGCTTGGAGTGGATGCTTGTGTACACATAGCGGCTACTAGTTTAGTAGGTCCTAGCATGACAGATCCTTTTGGTTATTATCAAAATAATACTCAAGGAACTTTAGCATTAATGCATGACTGTAAGATACAAAATGTTAATACATTTGTATTTGCAAGTTCAGCCGCCTGTTATGGCGAAGTAGAAGATGGAATATGTAGAGTCACAGATAAAAACGAACCTACTAATCCATATGGGTACAGCAAGCGTATGACAGAAGTTATGTTAAATGACTTTGCTCGTGCATACGGAATGAATAGTGTTAGTTTACGTTTCTTTAATGTAGCTGGTGCAGACTCAGATGGTGAGATGGGACAAGAAAAAGCCGCAACTCATATTATTGCAAGAGTAATGGAAAGTGCAATAGCTGAAGAAACATTTACATTTTATGGTAACAACTATCCTACACCAGACGGAACGTGTATTAGAGATTACATACACGTAGAAGATATTGCTAGTGGAATTAATTGTTCACTAGACTTTTTACAAGATAATACAGGCGCACACATATTTAATTTAGGTAGTGGGCAAGGTAACAGTAATAAAGAAATTGTTGATGCAGTAGCATTGCAAACACCACTAATGGTTAAAACAGCTTTTACTGAAGCAAGAGCAGGAGATCCTGCAATACTTGTAGCAGACACAAAAGCAACTGAAAAATTAGGTTGGGTTCCAGAACATGGACTTGACAGTATTGTATATACCGCGTACAATTGGTATATGAAAACTAAAACAGCATCAACGCCCAATGAGGTAAGAGATGCATATTTACATAGCACAACGACATCCACGTCATAAACTCGGAGAAGAAAATGAGTAAGTCAAAACAAATAAGAAACAAATTAGAAGAAGCAGGCATTAGATATTGGGCCGGTGATAACATTTCAGAAGTGTTACACAAAGGCGACAAAGAAGAACTAATCAATGAGGCGGCACTTGCCTTTGAAAGTGTATTAGATACATTAGTTATTGATAGGAAAACAGATCCTAACAGCATGGACACAGGCAAGCGTTTAGCTAAAATGTATTATAATGAATTAATGACAGGCCGCTATGAACCAGCGCCACCTGCAACAGCATTTCCTAATGAACCAGACAACGTAACTAAAGAACGTTATGATGGTATGTTAGTAGTGCGAAGTGAACTTAAAAGTGTTTGTTCACATCACCACCAGCCAGTAACCGGTATTGCATATATTGGTATTATTGCAGCCGATACACTTATTGGACTAAGCAAATATACACGTATTGCACAGTGGTGTGCAAGACGTGGAACTCTACAAGAAGAACTTGCTATGGATATCTCACGTGAGATTATGAAAGCAACAGGTTCAGGTGATGTAGGAGTTTACATTCAAGCAACACATGGTTGTTGTGAGAACAGAGGTATTATGGCAACAAGTAGTTTAACACAGACTACAGTGCTTAAAGGCGCATTTAAAGATGATGCAGGCACTAAAGAAGAATTTATGGATAACATTAAACTGCAAACAGACTTTGCATCACGATAGGAAATTAGAATGAGATTCGAGACTAGAATACCAAATGTAACATTTAAAGTTAGAGTATTAGATGATAATGCTGAAGCTAACTCATGTGAAATATTCCCATCAACCTGGGGAGATTTAACTACAGATGAAATCTTTTCTAACAAGAAAGTTGTAGTGTTTAGTTTGCCAGGTGCATTTACACCTACTTGCTCAACATATCAACTGCCAGGCTTTGAAGAAAGAGCAAGACAGTTTTATGATCTAGGCGTAGATGATATCTATTGCTGTTCAGTTAATGATGCATTTGTAATGAACGCATGGCGTGATGCAAACAACCTTAAGAATGTTAAAGTGCTACCAGATGGTAATGGAACATTTACAGAAGGAATGGGCCAATTAATTGATATGAGTGGTGTAGGATTCAACAAGCGTAGCAGACGTTATGCAATGATTGTTGAAAATGGCACAGTAACTAAAATGTTTATTGAACCAGATAGTTCAGCCGCTGACTCAGACCCATATGGCGAAACAACACCAGACAACGTATTAGAATCACTTATAGGAGAGTAACATGGTTAACAAAGTATACTACACATGGAAAGACATTGAGCATATGGTTAACACTGTTAACAATCTTATGTTTGCAGACAACTGGCGCCCAGACTACATTGTAGGAATGACACGTGGTGGACTTGTGCCAGCAGTTATTATGTCTAACATTACAGGAATTAAAATGCATGCATTAGACGTGCGTTTTAGAGATACAGGAGATAATGATACTGGTCCAGAAAGTAATACTTGGATGGCCGAAGATGCATTTGGTTACCATGGCGATGGATTATCTCACATTAGTCACAGAAAGAATATTTTAATCTTTGATGATATTAACGATAGTGGTAAAACTATGCAATGGATTAAAGATGACTGGCCTGCAGGCTGTTTACCAAGTGATAAAGGTTGGGATACAGTTTGGGGCAATAACGTTAGGTTTGCATCATTGCTTGACAATCAAGCAAGCAACTTTGGCGAAGTAGACTATACAGCTATGGAAATCAATAAGATGGAAAAAGATGTATGGGTAGTCTTTCCTTGGGAAGGCGAACGAGACTATGGAAACTTTTAGAAAGGATTAGTCAAATGAGAGAACAATTGTTATCAACAGCAATCGCACATGCAAAAGCTGAAATTCAATTGCACAAAACAAATGTAGATGTTTATTTGCAAGGCCCAATGGGTATTGGAGAACATAGTGATATTATGGAAACAATCCAAGGTGAACTTGACAAAATGGCATCAGCACATGATCGTTTAGAAATGTTAGAAACTTACTTTAACGAATAAGGAGAGCAGTATGAATCCAGAAGATTTTATTATAACAGAAGATAAAATTGATACTTATTATTCAATCGGGACATCTGATACATATATGTCAGATTTGGGCATGGATGGAATTGATATTGCTGGAACTCATCCTGAAATTGAAATACAAGAGAGTAACGGCGAGACTATAAAGGTCGCCGCTACTATACGTCAACAAACATATGAAATTGAAGCACTAACAGATATCATTAAAGAAATGGTAAAAACTAAAAACTTCGATGTAGAATTAAATATTGAAAAAAGAGTTGAGCAGAAAAAGTTTCTTAAGAAACTAGGAGAGAACCCAAGTGGTATATGAATTTAATATTGTAGGACAAGGTGGTGAATCTGTACTAGGTACACTCACAAAGTCACAGTATGAATATTGGGCAGATAAAGAAGATGACGAGGGAACACTGAGTCATTTATTTTGGGATGCATACGAAGATGATGATGGCAATCCAATAACCGATCCAGAGAATGAATTGTTCTTGGGTCCATGGTATGAACTAGATGATATTGAACATTGCAATGGTGCTCAATTAGATATGCTAGAAGTAACAGTAACAGACGAAGATGGTGAAGTAGTATACGAAACTGAAGACCCTGATAATGTATTAGTGGACACACTCCACATAGACGATCAGGAACCTGGGTTTTATTTTAGAGGCTGGACACTAGAAAAAGGAAACTTTTATTCCGCTGAGATAGAAACTGATAACTTTGATCCTAAACTATTAAAGTATCATGCAGTTAATATGGACGGCGATGTGATTGTAGTGTCTGTTGAATATAATGGAGTAGAACTTGACAATGATGGCGGAGATACCCGTGGGAAAGGGTCAGGTTGCGAATTTAGAGAGGTCGTATGAAGTATAAAGTAATAGTAAATGGATATGGTTGTAACTTACATATCAGACGCATTGAACCAGAAATGTATGAGTTTTGGAGCAAGCAGGATGAAGAAGCAACACGTAGCCATTTGTTTGAAGATTCGTACAGCGATATCAATGGCAATCCAATTTGGAGCGATGAAGATCCATTGTTCCTTGGAATGGCTAAATCAAAGAAAAATAGACTTATAGAAGTGTTTGGTCCTAGACCTTCTCACTTACATGTACACGTATTTGATGAAGATGATAACCCAGTATGGAATTCTAGCGAAGTTAAAGATGACCCTAGATTTACAATGGAATGTAAACTATTAGGTAAAGGACACTATGTAAAAGGTGTCAGAGAAGTAAAAGGTACATTTTTTACTGGATATGTGGAAGAAGAAACATTTAGTGAACATTTATTAAACCTGCAAATGGTTAAAATTGATGGAGATTCGTTGCTTTATAGAGTTGAATATGGACGTAAGACATTAGAAAACGAACACGAAGATACAGGAATTGTTAACGAAACGTTTGAATTTCATAATAACCCATAGATTCTATGAAATAAAAGGTTGACAAGCAAGACATCTTACTGTATACTGTAAGTATAAATCATAAAAGCAATAGGAGTGTAATTATGAGAAATGTGAGAAGTTGGATTGCTATCGTAGTCGCTGTTATAGGTTTAACAGTATCTACACAAGCAACAGCAGCACCATTTAGTTATTATGATATGGTGTCAAATATAACAAATATTGAGTCTCGGAATACTTTTGCAAAAAGTATGATGAAGTCATATTCAAATGGTATTAAAACACTAAAGCCACTAGCAGAAAAATACGGACACTATCCATGGGCCGCAACGCTAGTCGAAACAGTAAAGTTTTACGAGAGTGAGATTAAAAAGTTCGCAGACTTAATAGGCGAATCGCTTGACGTAAAAGCAACTGTAATCAAAACAACATACAAATACAATCAACACGAAGTAGTTACTGAAACACCTGAAGTTGTTTCACGATCATCTACTGAAGTAGAAACTACAGAAGATTATGTAGTTTCAGTGCATGAAGATATTACAATTACATACACAAAAACAGTCACAACAAAAACATACAAAGGCACATTCACTACACAACATTGGAGTGATGGTGCTAATACTACAGAAGTCAGTACTGAGCTAGTCAGCACAGTTGTAGAAGATGTAGTTCGAACCGAAGCTGATCATAAGTTTGTTAGAACATATGAACTTGAACGCCCTGTTGAAGTTGTTGAAGTTGTTGAAGAAGAACCCGTTGTCGTTGTGGAGGAGGTCGTTGTCGTTGATGTAGTTGACGAACCAGTGATCGTTGTAAGCGATGGTATGGGTATTAAAACAGAAGGTGTATTGACTGCTGAAGAATACTTAGCAATGAGCGATGTATCACTTAGTGCTACACAAACATATATTGATGCAGTGCATAATGTAAATTCTAATATTAATGTAGATTATATTACACGTAAAAGCGGTATGTATAATTATGGAAAGAACCTAGAATCTATTAATGCACCACAAGCATGGGCAAAAGGTTGGACAGGTAAAGGCAGTGTGTTAGCAATACTTGATACTGGTATTGATTTAGATCACTCAGAGTTTGCTGATAAGATTATTGCTAGTGAATGTTTCACAGGCATGTGTAAGGATGGATACGAAACAGTAGAAGATAAAAATAAGTATTCACACGGAACACACGTGGCAGGTATTGCGGCCGCTAGTTTAGATGGTGAAGGAACTACTGGTGTTGCTCCGGATGCCAAACTACTTATTGGTAAAACAGCATGGGACAATGGATACTATGAGTTTCAAGCATTAGGTAAAGGTATCGAATGGGCAGTTAACAATGGTGCAGATGCAATAAACGTATCTGGTAACTACAACATAGACACAACATACAAGCGTAGCATACAAAGTGCAGGCAATGGTGTATTTTATAGCACCGACTCACGTAACAATGGAGCATATGCAATCGAAGGCTACTCAGGATTAGCACTAGATGACGACTTTATGTTGCCACAAATTACAGATGCAATGTCAGGTAATGAAGCAGTAGTTGTATTTGCGGCAGGTAACCAACGTTTAGATGTTCCAACCTTCCCGGCTCATTACGCAGTAGCCGAAAACGAAGATGGTGAATTGTTGCTTGGTGGTAAAGCAATTGTAGTTGGTTCGTTTAATATTTTATCAGGAAAGATATCAAGAGCAAGTAACCGAGCAGGAACAATGTGTTATGGCACTGATGGCGAATGCGTAAGTGATCGTAGAATTAGTGATTACTATATACTAGCACCAGGTGACAAAATAGCATCCACAAGTGCTGATAATGAATATAGAATACTAAGTGGAACATCAATGGCAGCTCCGGCAGTAACAGGTGCAGTAGGTATTGTGCATCAAATGTGGCCATACATGAAAGGCGAGAACATTGTTCAACTATTGCTTAACACAGCTGACAAAGATCTTTTAGACTATAATGTAAACACACACGGACAAGGTTTGCTTGATTTAGATGAAGCAACTAATCCACAGGGTGTTGTAGGTATTCCAACTAGTGGACGCATTGAAGGCGCTCGTAGTAGTTTAGACTCAGGTGCGTTTTCATTAAGTGGTGGTGTGCATATTAGTAGTATTAGTAGCACAATGGTTGTTGATGATTATGATCGTAACTTTTATGTAGATGGTAACGATATGATTGCTGTCGCTGATACACGTAGTGCAGATCCAACACAAGCTGCTGACATGGGATTTGCTCCAGACTATTACTTTGGGTATGGTGCAGGCACAGTTATTCCAATGGAAACTGGCGCACTAAATATTAATGAAGATAGTGTAGCAATTGCAACTACAGTAGATCAATTTATGTTTGGCGCAGTAACAGAAGGTAATAGCTTCCTTGGTAATGTTGCAGACAATCCATTAATGGATGTTAACGGTGCTACAACATTCTATGCAGGCTACAACTTAGATAAAGCACTAACAGAAGATGTTACACTATTTGGTAATGCAATGTTTGGTGTTACTAGAGTAAACGTAGGCGACAGCATGATGACATCAGCAAGTGACTTGCTAAGTAATAGTGCAACACTTGGTATCAAACGTAACGTTAGCAACGGCGACTTTGGATTTGTAGCAAGTGTACCAGTAGCAATTACAAACGGTACTGCAACGTTTAATACAGCAAGTACAGTAAGTGCAACAGGCGAGCTAGATTACTTAACAAGTGAAAGTGATTTAAGTGCTACAAAGCGTGAAGTAGACTTGGGTGTGTTCCGTAACTTTACTGTTACTGATAATGTGTTTGTAAAAGCACACGCAGAAGCACGTTTAAACTATGCAGGCACAAACGAAACAGTTACGACAGCAGGTCTTAACTTAACATGGAGCTTTTAATAAATGTATAAAAGAGGTGAACTAGAGGTCATTGCAGGCCCAATGTTTGCAGGAAAGAGCAGTGAGTTATTAAAACGACTGCTCTTTTTAGAGCATTCAGGACACAAAGCATTAGTCCTAAAACCACTAGTAGACGACAGGTATGACCCAAATAGAATTGTTACACACAATAAACTTAGTCACCCTGCTATTAGTGTTATTGATTTAGAATTAGTAAAAGACAATTACACAATTAAACCTTATAACTTTCACACAGTATTCATTGATGAGATTCAGTTCTTTGATCCTAAAGAAGCATTGTGGTTTGTTGAAGAAGGATTACGAAATGGTTGTAACTTTGTATGTGCAGGATTAGATCAAGACAGCAGAGGAATACCATTTGATACAACAGGGCGTTTGCTAGCACTAGCAGACAGTATTATGAAGATTACTGCATTTTGTAATGTATGCGGACAACCATGTAGTAAAACGCAGCGACTATTTAAAAGTGGCGGCAGAGTAAAAGTAGGCGGCGCAGAGGCATACGAACCTCGCTGTCATGAACATTGGGAGAGTAAATAATGACAGATCATACAATAGATATTTTACGTCAAGTTTGCCAAGAAGAACTTGATGATAAAGTAACTGGCTTAACAGATGGAACTGAAGATATATTTGAAGGACGCAAAGAGTTTGCAACTTCAATACTAGGACTTATTAATAAACTAGAACGTCCTAGGCAAAAAGATCAAGCAGACAAACTAAGAGCAAAAGCAGTCGCAGCTAGCAATGCAAGAAATGAAGTTGCAACACAATACAACACACAATGGCATCCAATGCCCAACCCAGGAGACTCTAAATGAAAATCATCGCAGGAAACAGTAATATTGACTTAGCACAAAAGATTGCAGAACATTGTTTTGCTGCATTAGTGCCAGCAGACATTAAAGCATTTGCTGACGGTGAAAGTCGTGTAGAGTTTATGGAAAATGTTAGAGGTGAGGATGTGTTTATTATACAAAGCACAAGCACACCAGTTAACGATAATTTAATGGAATTAATGATTATGATTGATGCGGCCAAGCGTAGCAGTGCTAAACGTATTACCGCAGTCATACCTTATTTCGGTTATGCAAGGCAGGATCGTAAGAGTGCTAGTCGTACTCCTATTACAGCTAAACTTGTTGCGAACCTGCTAACCGAATCCGGTGCTGATAGAATCCTTACAATGGATCTACATGCCGGTCAAATTCAAGGCTTCTTTGATATTCCTGTAGATGATTTAACAAGTCGTATATCATTTGCAAGGGATATTAAAAAGCAGTTCTACAAAGAAAACAGTGATGTGCATGAAGTAGAAACAGTATTTGTTTCACCAGACGCAGGCGGAACTGTAAGAGCTAGAAAGTTTGCTGATATGTTTGGCGGCGATATTGCTATTGTAGACAAGCGTAGACCTAAAGCAGGTGTTAGTGAAGTAATGAATCTAATTGGTGAAGTAGAAGGCGCACACGCTATTCTAGTAGACGATATTGTTGACAGTGGTGGAACATTATGTAATGCTGCAAAGGCTATTATGGACGCTGGAGCATTAAGCGTTAGGGCATATATTACACACGGAGTATTAACTGGCGAAGCATGTCAAAAGGTTGAGAAAAGTGTGCTGAAAGAACTAGTAATCACAGACAGCATTGAATATAAATGTCCAGACAAAATTACTAAGGTAAGAGTAGTAAGCGTAGCACAGATGTTTGGAGAAGCTCTAAGAAGGGTAAACAATGAAGAAAGTGTAAGCAGTTTATTTGCACAGAAGATTTAACTATGGGATGGTGGAATAAACTAGTTAGAGATAAGAAAGAAAAAGAAATGAACAAACAACAAACATGGACTGTAGAAGTCATCAAAGATGGCAAGACAGAAGAATTAGTTATTCAATTGCCAACTGATATGTTAAATCAAATGGGTTGGGATCTTGGTGATACTTTGTTATGGGAAGAAGATACTGTAGCAGGTGTGCCAACATTTAAACTAAAGAAAAAGAATAGTTGACTATTTGCAATAAATGTATTATAATAAGTTATAAGAATAAAGTTGAGGTAGTACGTGGCAGAAGAAAAACGACAAGGTAAAATAAATGATTGGCTTGATGATGACGAGTATGCTTTAGTAGTTAAAGCAGATGGATCCTTTCAAGGCGTATTTGCACCTTTTGAAATTGAAGACTTTGATCAATTACCAGACACAATACTAGTTATACTAGGCATGATATACGGAGATCAAATAACAGATAATGCAACTCCACTAACCAATAGGACGATACACTAATGGCAAAACCTATACAACGATATCTTAAACCTACATTATTCAAACCTAAAGGCTCAGTGTTCGAAGGCTTGATATGGAAACAACCTAATTCAAAAGGCACAGACACTTATGATGTAGTATGTACTGAAAAAGGCTTTACTTGTGACTGTCCAGGTTTTACATTTCGTGGAAAGTGTAAACATACTTTAGATGTATTAACAAGAGTAGAAACTGCATTAGATGACAATCATCCACAATATCGTTGGGAGTATACATAATGGAATACAGTAAAGGAAGCCCACTAAATGGTGCAGGCGGACGTGAAAGTTATCACGATTACATGGGACGTAGAATGCGTGAAGAAGATGCTAAACAAAATAAACATCCACTTAACACATTACAACAACTAATGATCATTACAGCAGAAGAATGTGGTGAGCTAACACAGATGTGCAGTAAAACAGTTAGAAAATTTAATACAATTGAGCAAGCAACCAGTAAAGTAATGAATGCAACAGTCAATAGAACAAAGCTAATTGAAGAAGCAGGTGATGTATATTGTATGCTAAAGCTAATGGAAGAACACGGAATGTTTACATTTGCCGAGTTAGAAGATCGTGCATTAGTTAAAAGAAACAAATTAAAGAAATGGAGTAACTTAATAAATGAAACTTAGATATTCAGAAGCATTTTATAGTGTGCAAGGAGAAGGACAATATGTAGGAGTACCTAGTGTATTTTTACGCACATTTGGTTGTAACTTCCGTTGCATGAACTTTGGGTTACCGAGAAACGAACCTAGTCGTGCAGAAAAGCATGAAGCAGGTAATCGTTATAATCAAGAAGTAAAAGATTTAATTGATAGTGGCATTACTGATACAGTAACAGAGTTTACAGACTTGCCTATTATACATACAGGCTGTGATACTTATGCAAGTATCTATCCAGAATTTAAAGACTTTAATAAACTTGCAGAAGTAGACGAAGTAGTAAATCACTTACTAAGTTTAACACCAGAAGGCAAGTGGACTTGCGATAATGGGCAAGACATTCATTTAATTATGACAGGCGGTGAGCCGTTGTTAGCGTGGCAACGACTTTACGTAGAACTATTTGAACACCCACGTATGGCGGACTTAAAAAATGTTACATTTGAAACAAACACTACGCAACACTTACATGACGATTTCTTTAAATATCTCCACGATAGCGACAGAATTAAAGTCACGTGGAGTTGTTCACCCAAGCTCACAGTATCGGGAGAATCTTGGGAAGATGCTATCAAGCCTGATGTCGCTTATTGTTACAGTCTCGTGGATGACAGCGATATCTATCTTAAATTTGTTGTCGCTGATAGCAACGATATTGATGATGTTGATAGAGCTGTTGCAGCATATCGTAAAGAAGGTTTGGAATGTCCTGTGTATCTTATGCCGATGGGCGGTCGCAGTGAAGAATACAATCTTAACGTCCAAGAAGTCGCAGAAATCTGCATGGAAAGGGGATGGCGTTTTACCCCAAGACTACACATCTCATTATTCGGAAATGCATGGGGAACCTAAGTATAAAAACGCACAACACGAAAAGGCAATGAAGGCGCCTATTAACGAAGACAAAATAAGAAGAGCAGGATGGTAATGGAAGAACTATATAGAAAAATTGAACAACTAACAATAAATGAAGATCCATTATTGATCGCAGGAATTATGATGGCACAAGCACTAACAATCTACAAGAGCATGCTTACTGAAGAAGAGTTCAATAGGTTAGCAGAACACATTCTTAATACTACAGATGCTATTAATGTAGAAGGTCCGGGACCCGTTATTCATTGATAAATGAAATACACAAGTTTTGGAATATTAAACCAGAATACATCTTTGCAGATGAGTTTACTGGATACGAAGATCTATATGAAGAATTAGATACGTTTACCGCAGAGGTATACGAAGCTGATGGACCTGGAACAATAGACAAAGTATTTGATATCTATCGTAAGCGAGATATTGTTCCTATTATATACTACACCGAAGCAGGCTTACGTGAAGCACTAAAGAAGTTTAAACGTACATCATACAACAAAGTAGAACAAAATGTATTAGGACTTGGTAACAATCAAGGACAAACAATTAATCGTTTTGTATTCACAAACATGCAGACAGCAGAGCCAAAAGGAAGAGGCTCAAATAGTTTAATGGATAGGTTTCGTGACGATGCTAAACTTAAACGTGCTATACGCATTTGTTTTGAGTTTAGAGAAGGAAACAAGTTAGTATACCCTACAGCAATGCGTAGAAGCTTAGAGCTTGTTACAGGTGAGAACGTACAGAACTTTAAGCCACAACATGCTAGAGCTATTGCAGAGCGTTTATGCCCGGTGCTATGGGGTCGTATTTACGATTATAGCTGTGGTTACGGTGGAAGGCTACTTGGGATAACAAGTAGTAATATGAACTATAAATACATAGGCACAGACCCTAACACACAAACATTTGAGTACTTAAAGTACTTAGATAGTTTATTAACTAACGATGCAGAACTTATTTGCAGTCCCAGTGAAGACTATCAATGCGAGAATATTGACTTAGCATTTAGTAGTCCACCATACTTTAATTTAGAAAAGTATAGTGACGAGCCTACTCAATGTATGGTTAAACACACTACAATGGATGATTGGTTTGATGGGTATGTCGCACCAACAATGCAACAAATACACAAAGGACTTAACAGTGATGGAATCTTTGCAACAAACATTGCAGACTACAAATCGTATGGTAAGCAGGAATTCTTTGTTGTGGATCGTTGGATTGAGCTTGCTGAAAAGCTGGGCTTTAAACATGATACAACAATCAAAATGATGCTAAACACTAGACCTGGTGTTGGCAATGATAAAAAAGAAGGTCGAGAAAAGTGGGAAGGCATATATGTCTTTACTAAAAACTAAAGGAAAAAACAAACTATGAATAATTATATTTTTACAAGCGAAAGTGTAAGTGATGGGCATCCTGATAAAGTATCAGATCAAATCTCAGACGCATTAGTTGATGCCGGACTTAAGAACGGTGATGAAACTACACGTGTCGCAATTGAAACACTTGTAACCACTAACCACGTAACGTTAGCGGGTGAAGTAAAGAACTTTAATGTAAGCAAAGACGAAGTAAAACAAATCGTAATTGACAAAGTTAAAGAAATTGGATACGAACAAGATGGATTCCATTGGGATAAACTAAACATCTATAACGAGATTCATTCACAATCAGGTGACATTGGATTGGGAACAGATGACTTTGGTGCAGGTGACCAAGGTATTATGTTTGGCTATGCAACTAATGAAAATGATGCAATGCTACCAGCACCAATTCATTACTCACATGAAATTCTAAAGAAGCTAAAAGATTTACGAGTCAATGACGGTTATGACTTCTTACTACCAGATGCAAAATCTCAAGTAAGTATTCAATACGTTGGTGGCAGAGTTCAACGTGCAGACCAAATCGTTGTAAGCACACAACATAAAGAAGGCTTTCAGCATAGTCTTAAAGCACCAGTAAAAGATGCAGTCAATAGCGTAATGGGAGATTTAATTGATGAAAATACTGTATGGCATATTAATCCTACTGGTAACTTTGTTATTGGTGGACCTGATGGTGATACCGGACTTACTGGGCGAAAGATTATCGTGGACACTTATGGTGGCTTTGCTCCTCACGGCGGCGGCGCATTTAGTGGAAAAGACCCCACAAAAGTAGATCGAAGTGCAGCTTATATGGCACGTTGGTTAGCAAAGAATATTGTAGCAGATAATATGGCTGATTGGTGTCAAATTCAATTGTCGTATGCTATTGGTGTAAAAGAACCAACAAGTATTTACATAGATTCAAACGGACACAATCGCACTATTCAAAAGTTTATTGAAGAAAACATTGATTTAACGCCAAAGGCTATTATTGATAGATTTGATATGTATAACTTCTATGGTTATAGTGAAAATTGTGTATATGGACACTTTGGTAATAAAGACGTTCCTTGGGAGAAAATTGGTTGGTAAAACTACTTGACAAACAACTCAAGATGTCTTATAATAGTAACACATTAGGAGAAAAGTATGATCAATAAGATTAAACAATTGTTTACTAAGAAAGCAGGCATGTCTGATAAAGACAAAGCTACTGCTCGAGGTGAAGCTCATGTAAAAGTGTTAGAAGTAAACTTTGATAAAGAGAACCCAGGTGATGGATACTTTGAATTAGAGTGGAATAACATCTTTGTTAAACAATTGCTTGAAGCAGGATACACAGGCGATAACGAAGAAGAAATAGTAGACTTATGGTTTACTACATTATGTAAACAAATTTCAGAAGATATCTAATAAGGAGAATATGTTGAGTTATATTTTAGTAGACGCAGCGAATATGTTTTTTCGTGCGCGACATGTAGTACAACGTGGTGCTGATGCAAAAGATAAGATTGGCATGGCATATCATATTATGTTCGCTAGTATTAATAAAGTATTTCGCGAACAAAACGGTACACATGTTGTCCTATGTTTAGAAGGACGTAGCTGGCGTAAAGATGCATACGAACCTTATAAGCGCAATCGTAGTGCAGCACGTGCAGCACTTAGCGAACGTGAACAAGAAGAAGATCGTATGTTTTGGGAAGCGTTTGATGAACTAAAAGTATTCTTTGAGAAACGTACAAACTGCACAGTATTGCAACAAGGTCGTTGTGAAGCAGATGACTTCATTGCACGTTGGATACAGAATCATCCTAATGATAAACATTGTATCGTAAGTAGTGATAGTGACTTTTATCAGTTGTTGAAAAGTAATGTACAACAGTATAATGGTATTACAGGACAACTTATTACAGTAGACGGCATTTTTGATGACCGCGGCAGACCTGTTATTGATAAAAAGACTAAAGAAGCTAAAGAGCTAGGTGACCCACAATGGTTGTTGTTTGAGAAATGTATTCGCGGTGACACTAGTGATAATGTGTTTAGTGCATGCCCAGGTGCTCGCAAGAAAGGCACTAAGAATAAAGTAGGTATGTTAGAAGCATTTGCTGATAAAGACTCTAAAGGTTACAACTGGAATAACTTTATGCTACAACGTTGGACTGATCATGAAGGTGTAGAGCATCGTGTATTAGAAGACTATCAGCGTAACATGCAAATTATTGATTTAACAGCACAGCCAGATGACATTAAAGAAGCATTGGATGGTGTTATCGTTGAGCAGGTACAGAAGGAAGCTAAGTCACAAGTAGGTATACATTTTATGAAGCTATGTGGCAAATGGGGTATGCAACGAACTGCTGATAAAGCACAGGATCATGCAGAGTATCTCAACAAGGCATATAGGGCATAACAATGTTTACTTACAAAATCTATATCGAAGATAACTTTCTTGGTTACGAGTATGCAATGACTGAGTATTCAGCTCTTGAAAAAGCATTTAACATACGTGGCAGTGCTAGTAAGTATACTGGTGCAACCATGGATAACATTAAAGCAAAAAGGATTAATTAAATGGCAACTGGTAAAAAAGGTAAACGATCAGGCAAGTTGAATAATGTTTATTCAGCATTTAAAACAATTTTAAACAACAATGACGCAGAGGAAACTATGACAATAAATGGTTTAACAGAAACACAAATTGAACAATTAATTCAATCAATGGAAGTCAATCCTACAATTGAAGCACACATCAAAGAGCCAACACTACAATGGGTTAGGCTACAGCTCAAAGAGCAACAAAAGGGTGGAGCATGGAAAGCTCGTATCAGGGAGGCTGGACATGTCATCTGAATTAGTTATTGAACGCAGTGAGCTAGAAACATTACTTAAACAACAAGTTATGGAAGTTACCTTTACTAAGATTAATGGTGACAAGCGTATAATGGAATGTACACTAATGCCAGCAACTTTGCCACCTGCAAAGAAAAATGACTCAGTGACACAAGAAAAAGTTCGTAAAATTAACGAAGAAGTTCTTGTTGCATGGGATACTAAAGCTGGTGGATTTAGAAGTTTTAGAATGGCAAACGTTGTATCAGTAGCAACCGTTGCTTAAATGTTTACAACTAAAGAATTAGTTAAAGATAAGTTTTGGATTGTGGAGTCTAGTTCCGGTAAGATAGGAACTATACGAAAGGTAGGCGACTTATACGAATTCTTTGATCAGCGATATAAAACAACAGATTTCCTAGAAACGCTAGAAGGATTTAAAGTTGCTGAACGCAAACTAAATGTTAAAGCAGAAAATCAATCACTTAATGGCTATCCTACTAACAGTGGTGTATTAATACCAGTAGAGCATGAAACATTACCGCTGTTTAAAAAACTAGAAAAAGGTAAAACAACTTATGCTGCAGGATATTATATATTGAGATATCACGGCATGGGTTGGCAACATGCTTACTGTCCTAAGGTAGAAACTTTAGACAAATATGAGTTCCAAGGACCGTACTTTACTGAATGGGATATGAACTTACAATTAAAAAAGGCAAAAACAAATGACACTTAATCAAACAATGCTAGCAATAGCAGTTACCGTTGCACTAATGTTCGTCGGTGTACAAAACTCACACGCACAAGACCTTGGCACATTACCAATGCCAGAGCCAAATACCACACCAGAGATTGTACCACCACAAATACAACTACCTCCAGTTTATAGAGTAAACAGAGATGTACCTTGTACTGAATTTGCGATGGTAAAAGCTATACTTGAGTCCCAAAACCAATCCCCTATTGCACAAGGACGAGCAAGAAATCCAGATGAAGTGTTTGTACAATTAGTAGTAACACATAATCCGCAGACAGCTGAGTTCAATATAATTATTGTTAATGCTGATAATACAGTAGCATGTAACATATATACTGGCTTAGGATTTATGCCAGTAAGATAGTAAAGTAAGCATATAATTCTCTTTTTGCATAAATACATGTAATAAAGCAAAGAGAGAAATAAAGTATGGCAAGACCAAAACCAAATATTATGTTAGAGATTGTTGATAAAAATTACGATACAGAACAAATATTAGATGCTGATGCAATATACGCAGTGTACCACAATAATAAACCAATTAATCTAAGAACAATGAATACGTTAGTTAATTATCCTGGGCCTAAATATAAGAAAGTCAGTTTCAGTAATAGTGGCCATGCATTTAACTTAGCCGATAGATTGAATAAGAAATTCAATACTGCCGGCTTTACTGTAGTAAGGTTACTCGAAGGTGAAACAATTAAACGAAATTCGGACGATACAAAATAGCTTAATAGAGCAACTGGCACCAGAGATTAAAATCATTGGTAACAGTGCAAGAGTTTTGTTTCTTACGCCACATAGTTTAAGGTTAACCAGAAAAGGATGTAAACTACTAGAGTCAAAATGCAGAAGTTGGACTGTAGAATCACCAGGTAAACTATCTGGTAATTTTATGGAATTACAGAAAAAAATGACGTATCCGTATTATATAGATAAAAATGATATGGTGTTGTTTAGTGAAAAAGATGCATTTATGGCTAAGCTAGCAGGTACCAAAAGTTGGCTTAAAGGAAAGAGTTAATATTAAACACTCGTATGAGAGTATAATATAAAGTTCATAATTAAAGGGGAACTACGATGAGCAATAATTGGCAAGAAATGATTAAATCACGTCACACTACATTTAGCTGGAGTGACAAAGAAGTAACTAAACAACAAATACAAGATATAATGGATGACTTGTATGACCACGCACCAAGCAAGCAAGCAATGATGCCTTACACTATTAAAGTAATGGATTGGAGTGATCCAATATTACGCCATCAAATCTTTGAATGGACTCACAGAGATAGCGAACATACTGTATTACAGGATTATGGTAACCCACAAGTTTTGGCTCCTTGGTTGTTAGCATTTTCTCCAAGACGTCCAGTAGAAGATGATGAATATGCAGTGTATGACGGTGAAGGCGAAAGAACATTCTTTGAAAAAATGGCACACTTAGAAATTGGTATTGCAAGCAGTTTTATAGTATGGAGTGCTGAGTCACGTGGATTATCTACAGGATATTGTGGATGCCTAAATGAGCTTGGAACTAAAGGTGAACTAGACACTACACTTTCTCCTAATAATTCAGATCCAGAACCAACAACAGTACTTTTAGGTATTGGTTACAAAGATGAAACTAATCCAGTATCATACCTGGATCCAAGAACTGGTAAACAGAAACTTTTACCAACTAATGATCACAACAATTATAAACGACCTGCAAAGGACGCTTATATAGAATGGAAAATATAAATGGCAGAAAAAGATGAAGTAGGGAAACTAGAAGTATCATTACGTATATTAGGTAATGAACTAGTAGGCCTAAAGATGACAGTAGATGACTTTAAAATTAAATGGCTAGTATACGGAGTGGTAACACTTGTAGCACTAGGATGGGCCGCAAGCAGTTTTGGTCCTGTACTATTCAACCTGGTTCAGTAATATGAAACTTGATGATGTAGTAGAAGTTTATTGCACTGATCACGAAAGTTATGCTGATGGAACAATCGTTGGCATTAAAAAGGACGCTATTAGAGTTTTACTCAATGGCGTTCCACTTTGGTTTAGCAGAACTAACACCGGAGTGTATGTTGGAAACGCACATGGTATGGAATTTGTAGTAAAGTCCGCCGCCGTATTCCAAGAATTTAACAAAAGAGAAGTATGAGAAAATTAGACTTACACGGATACAAAGTACATGATGCATGGAAGGAGTTTAACAATTACGTTGAATCTTCATATGACAAAGGCTTTAAAAAATTAACTGTAATATTAGGACATGGAAAAATGTCAGCTGAAATAGATGGATGGGTAACAGCAAATCCATTAACAATGTCAGTACACCAAGGTACTCCAAATACTGGAGAATTTACAGTTAAACTTAAAAAGAACAAACCAACTGTATCTAAACCTAAAGAAAGTAACAAGCCCAGTAGACTTGCAACAGAGGCAGACATTGCTCAATTAGTTGCAAAATGGAATGCTTAATCTACTAACTTAGAAAAACGATATCCGTCTTCACCTGTCCCACCACAGGTTTTAATACATAATTTAGTGGGCTTAGATTCCCAACCTGGTATGTAAATATCATGTGCGTATATTTCATTCTCAACAATATCTTTAATAGAGTGTTTACTGATATTATTCCAGTCTGGATTTTCAATTAAACTTACATGTAATTTATTATCTAGGTCTCTTAACCTATTATTAATTTTAGATTCATTTGCATAATGACAGCAAGGCCATACGACCTGATCTTCATCTATATAAAAGTCACGTTCAGTTTCAGAATGAAAAGCACATTTAATGCAGTTTGTTGATTGTGTCAATTACATTCTCCAGTTCGTTGTTTGGTATTAATCCAGGAAAGCCTTCTCGCCTGTTTATTTTAAAGTTAATCTTTATATCACTCATCTTTGCTATTTGATGTGCCTTATGTAACTGATGCAAGTTCCAAGTAAATACTAACATTTCCCATATACCCCTACCTCCGTTACCAAACCAGCTATGCATATTATCCCATGCTTTTGCAAAATCAACACCTTCTCTGTATTTCCAGTTAGTGTCGTGGTCAATTCCATCTATACAAAAGAATATCTGAAGGTTGCTATAAGTGGTTGCAAGACGTTTGTAGAAGTCAGGATCTCTTAATGCACCATTTGTCATTAGTTCTATTTCGTAGCCTCTATCAGTTGCAAGTCTTATAAACTGCTCTATTTGAGGATGCATCATAGGATCTCCGTATTCACCACACAGTGTAATTATATCCACATCAACGCTACTTAAATTATTAAGTGTGTTTTCAAACTTTTCTATAGGATAATGTGTAGGTGTGAAGTTATCTATGTCAATAGTTCGTTGACATGATGCACATTTTGCCTGACAATAGCTGGTGATTTGAAACTCGAAATTGTATTTCATACTGTATTTATCTGTAAAAAAGATGAAAATAAAGGTTGACAACCAAGAACTCTTACTGTATACTGTAAGTATAGTTAATAAAAGAAAGAAGATTTAATATGTCAACAACGTTAAAAAACACAATTTCAGAAGTCATCGGCGGAACATTGCTTACTATATTTGCTCTAGGGTGGATTGATACATTGTGGATGTTTGGCGTTGAAAACAGCAAGGAGTATACATGGTGGTATTTAATTCATTTAATGGGTCAATAAAGACTTGACAACTGAATGCAAATACTGTAACATGTATATATAAGTCAACTAAAAGAAGGAAGTAAAATATGTCAACTATATCAGAAACACGTACCGTTAAGATTAGTGAAGCAACAACCCTTATTACACGAGCGTTTAAAAAGAAACGTCCTGTATTTTTATGGGGTCCTCCAGGAATTGGTAAATCAGAACTAGTTAAACAAATTGGTGACTCAGGTGCACTTGGTAAAACACATGTTATTGACATGCGTCTTGCATTGTTTGAGCCAACTGATTTGCGTGGTTATCCTGTGCCAAATATGGAAACAGGTGTTATGCAATGGCTACCACCAGCAGACTTGCCAAGTGAAGAACTTGCCGCACAATATGATACTGTTATTGTATTCTTAGATGAGATGAACTCAGCCGCTCCAAGTGTGCAGGCCGCAGGTTATCAGCTTATTCTTAATCGTCGAATTGGTCAATATGTACTACCAAAAAATGTTGTAATGATTGCCGCAGGTAATCGTGAGACAGATAAAGGTGTTACATACAGAATGCCTAAGCCACTTGAGAATCGCTTTGTTCACTTTGAACTACGTGTTGATTTTGCAGATTGGTTGTCATGGGCTGTAATGAATAAGGTAGACGCAGATGTTGTTGGTTACCTTTCATTTGCTAAAGGCGATCTTTACAACTTTGATCCACAGTCAAGTTCACGTGGATTTGCTACACCTCGAGCATGGACATTTACTTCAGAACTAATTGAAGATGCAGATGATCTTGCAGAAGGCTTGCAAACGGATTTAGTTGCAGGTTGTGTAGGCGAAGGTATTGCTGTTAAGTTTATGGCACACCGTAAGATTGCAGGTGACTTACCAGATCCAGTTGAAGTGCTAGATGGTAAAGTTAAAACAATGAAGTCTACAGAAATTAGTGCCAAGTATGCACTAGCTACTTCAATGTGTTATGAACTACGTGATCGTAGTATTAATGGTGAGAAGTCAGGTAAAATGGACACATACCACAAGAGCTTTAGTAACATGCTTGGGTTTATGATGGATAACTTTGAAACTGAAATGGTTATCATGGCTAGTAGAGTTGCAATGCAACAATACAAGTTAGTACCTAAGCAAGACAAAATTGAACGATTTGAGGAGTATTTCTCAAGGTACGGTCGTTTAGTACTTGATGCGTAGTACTTATATTACGCCCAAGTTGAGTGAGGGAGAGACAGTTGACCTCTCCCTTTACTCACCCCGAGAACGTACTAACATTCGTTTATATGGATTAAATTTTAAAGATGCAACTCCAGCAGATATATTTGAATATAAGAATAGATGGAAAGCACAATCAACTAAAATTACTATCAGAGGCAAATTATCACTAGCACAAAAATGGTGCAGAACACATTGCTTCCACCAAGATTTTGAGATACACAAATATGCAAACAATGATGATTCACATGCAGTTTACTTTAAAAATCCAGAAGAAGCTATGCTTTTTAAACTTTCAATCTAATTAAAAGGTTGACTTTAACTTAACTAGATGCTATAATATTAATATATGTTAGACATAATTGAACAAACTGAAGCTACGGAGATTACACAAATGCAAAAAACAGCAATTGAACGTATTACGCAGTCACGTGTTAGACTATTACTTACCAAGCCTTTCTTTGGTCAGCTAGCAACACGTTTAAAATTAGAAGATGCAAGTAGCTATATTCCTACTGCCGCTACAGATGGCAAAAGGTTCTTATACAATGTAGATTTTGTTCAATCATTAGGCGACAAAGAACTAGACTTTTTAGTTGGACATGAAGTGCTACACGTAGTTTATGATCACATGGAAGCACGTGGCGACAGAGATAAAATGGTTTACAATGCCGCAGCTGACTATAACATTAACATGACACTAGTTGAACATCATGTTGGTGAACCTATTAAAGACGATAAACTGCAAGGTGGCAAGATTTGTTTAGACTGGAAGTATCGTGGACTAAACTCATATGAGATTTACGATAAACTAATTGAAGACAATAAAGGCCAAGAAGGCGGCATGGATGTACACATGGAAGTTGGTGATTCAGACGATGATGCTGACGGACAAGGTGGTGCAGGTGGCAATCAAAAAGTACAAATGTCAGAAGAAGAAAAGAAGGCACTACAGGACGAAATTAAACAGGCTGTAATACAAGCAGCTCAAAGTGCTGGACCTGATGTACCTGAATCAGTTAAGCGTATGATTAGTGAACTTATTGCACCTAGAATGGATTGGCGTGATGTACTACGTACTCAATTAGAAAGCAGTCTACGTAGCGACTTTACATTTATGCGTCCTAGCAAACGTTCAGGAGAAGTTATTTTTCCAGGCATGAACAAAGACGAAGAATTAAACGTTGCAGTATTTTTAGATACATCAGGTAGTATTAGTAAAGATATGTTACGTGACTTCCTTAGTGAAGTACAAGGTATTATGGATCAATACCAAAGTTATAACATTGTCATTGCACAGTTTGATACAGGTGTATATGGCGTAGAAACTTTTACAAGCGACGATGGTCGTACAATGCGTGACTATGAATTAGTTGGCGGTGGCGGTACAGACTTTGATGTAGTATTTAAGTACATGGAAGAATACGGTATTGAACCTGATCAAATGGTAATGTTTACAGATGGATATCCATGGGGTTCATGGGGTAACGCAGACTACTGTGATACATTATTTGTAATACATAGCGACAAACAAAAGAGTATTGAAGCTCCATTTGGTGTAACTATACATTATGGGTAATCCGGTAAACATACGTGTTGTAAAAAATGGCGGGAGCCTTAGTGAGTTAGATTTAACTCTTATTAAAGATACGGACATCTTAATACAGATGATGCGTAATAGAATTTTAGTCGTTGCAGATGCTCGAACAAGTGATATTGATTGGGATTTGTTAATGGCTAAGGCAAGTGGGTTTTATCATATTAGACCAGTAGATAGAGATAATATGGTATTCCAAGTATGGTTTGAGCGTGAAAATGACTTAAATCAGTTCGAGAAGCAACTAATGTTAAAAAAGCTCGCAACAGCTTAGATAAATAAACATAGTACTTAATTATTTAAAACTCAAAATGGAGAATATACAAATGAGCAAAAAAGAAACACAAGAAACACCACAAACACCTGTTAACGAGATTCAAATCGCTGACATTGTTATGGCTTGCAATATTATTGATCTTGCAACCCAGCGTGGAGCATTCAAAGCCGCTGAAGCCGGACAAGTCGGAACATGCTTTGAAAAACTAGTAGCCTTTGTCAAGGCTAATACACCAGAAGAAGCAGCGGAAGCGATCGAAGCGGAAGCTCCTAAGGAGAAATAAATTATGGCAAATATAAAACATGTAGGACAGGTTATTAACACACAAAAGCGTGTGATAGTAGTCTTCCGTGAAATCCCAGATGAACCGGAGAGCTGTCTAGTAGTAGACACTGATGCGGCACCAGATTGGATGCACGACGATTTAATCACAGCGGTTGAATCAAACGGCGCACAGGCAAGTGCAAACTTTTATGAGTATGCACAACGTTCAGTGTTCACAGACGGATCAAATATGCTAACAACATTGCACGAGCAAGGTCGTTTAAATAAACACCCAACTAAAAATATTGCAATGACACCTAACAATAGTGTATCGGTTAATTTAGCAGAGCTTAACACAATAATTGCTACTGAAACAGGCGGCGCACCAGTTGTAGTTCCAGACGATACAGAGTTTGGAAATGCAGGTATGGATGCTGTACCTGATATCAATGCTATTGCACAGGCTACACCAGAAGCTGAAGCAGTAATTGATGATGGTGATCTTGCAAAGAATATGCTAGCACAAGCTGAAGGGTTTTTAGCTGAAGCAGAAACTTTAAAAGCACAAGCATATGATTTAGATCCTTCACTAAAACCAAAACGTGGAAGACCAGCTAAAGTAACTGCTGAATAAACCAAAACGTGGTAAATACCACTAAGTAAATAGTGTCATTTTATAAGAGGATTAGTGGGATGCCAATTGAGCGTAAGGATAGATCGTTTGACATAATATTCGATCAAGTATCCCTAGACCATGTACCAGCAGAATACATACTTGAAATTAATATTGAACTAATGGACGGAAGTTCTGTTTCAATGACTAAAGAAGATCTTATAGAGATCGAGCGTTCGGGTAAAGATATTGTAAATCATTTAATGAAAGACGATATCAAAGATATTCAAGTTAAAATAGATTTTGAATTAGTTAAGTCAGATGTTTTAAACGGCGTAGGTGGATTTCTAGGAAAGTATTTCAAATAGATAAAGAGACCTTTGGGTCTCTTTTTCCTATCAAGGATTAATAGATGTCACAAACAAATATATGGTTCTGTGGAGTTCCAGGTAGTAAATGGAGTGGAATAGATATCCAACTACGTAAAGTAGTAGGAGCAGACACTACAGACGAAACACCTGACAGAACACAATATCACAGACCTAGAAATGCAACAGACACAAACAATGGCCACCGTGGTAGCTATTGGGGTCCTGGTATGGGCTGTGGCGAAGACTGGGTAGATTTTAATTTTGTCGAACCTCACAAACTACAAGACGATATTGATAATGTATTCTCTGGCGCAGGTCCACGTGTAGTTAAAAGTCATTTCTTTGCAAGACACTTCAATTTAGACTATTTGTATAATCACTTTCCAGGTGATTATATTGTGTTGTGCTATAGAGAACCGCAAAAAAGTTTTGCTTGGTGGAGTGAAGTTATGTGTTTTGATGAAAGTCATTATCCAGACTACCGTCCAGGCTACAGAGACTATAATAGAATGTGGGAAATACTATGGCAGGAAAGTTCTAAGATTACAGACTTTGCAATGCGTAAAAATATGCAATGGCAATTATATAACCCACAAACTACATTTAAAGATATAAAAGGCTTTGATGATGGAGCGGCTAAATACATGGACAACAAATGGAACGATGTATACATTGCGACTTGTAAAATCCCAGAGCTTTAAAGTATGAAAATAGCAATATGTTTAAGCGGTCAAACCACTGACTATAATTCAGAGAACATGATGCATATGTTCTCTAATATATTTCCGTCATATGAAATTGACTTCTATGGACATACATGGAGTGATCAACATCCACCTACTAACATAACAGACTTTTATAAATTTGAACAAACTGATCAAAGCGAGATATTTGAAAATTTAAAAGAAGATATATGGGACATGGCTCCGTATCAAACATGGTGGAACAAACACCCTGACTATTTAGAAAATCCCATAGACTTTGTAAAGCAACGTATTGATATTACATTTGGACAGTTTGTAGGCCACTACAGTTGTATAAAGTTAATTACTAATCCAATGCAATATGATGCAATATTTAGATGGCGATGGGATGCAATACATACAAAAGATGACCAAATACATTATGCATCTACATACAACAATTTAATAAAAGATTGGATTGCATCTCAAAATAATTTTTCAGTAAATACAGAAGAAAAAGACAACAAAATAATAAAACCCATATTAGCAGAAACACCCATGAGTGTACAGATTAATGGGAAAGTTTTTTTACGAGATAACACATTTATGTTTGATGCTAATGCAGTTGTTGGAATGCAAGAAATAAATATATATGAAGCGTTAAAGAAAGCGTATCAGATACAACGTCCACCAAGAGAACATTCTCATTTACTATGGCCTTTATACTTTCAAAGTATTGGAAAGTTTGGAATAAGAAGTGAACTACCACGTACTGTAGTATCAAAATATATGAACATAAATACAGGTACATAGAAAAACCAACGGAGTAACCAATGAGCAAATCAGAACACGATTTACCAACCCCTTCAGACACATTTTGCATCCTACCATGGATACATCTTAGCACACGACCAGATGGTAGTATGCGAGTATGTTGCACAGCCAACGCATCAAGTGTAGGAGCCACAAATGACAAAGTGCATGGTGGACGAGTAGGGATTGTTAAAACAGAAGATGGCAAGCCGGCTAACCTAAACACAACTGATTTGTCAACAGCATGGAACAACACATACATGCGAAGTGTTCGTAAGATGATGCTTGATGGTGAGAAGCCTGCAAGTTGTTTAAAATGCTTTAAAGAAGAAGCAGCTGGACACAGATCAAAACGTCAATGGGAAACACAATATTGGATGAACAATGGTATTGATGTAGATGAACTAGTAAAGGAAACATACGAAGATGGAAGCACTGACTCTAAATTGCGGTATATTGATATCCGTATGGGGACGAAATGTCAGTTGGGGTGCGTTATGTGTTCTCCACATGACTCCTCCGGTTGGGTAAAAGACTGGAATAAATTGTATCCACAAATTACAAACGAAAGCCTTAAACAAACTATGGTTTGGGAAGAAAAAGGCAAAACGTTTGGAGCAAGTTATAATTGGCACAAGAACAATCCAGAGTTTTGGGATCAGTTTTATGCACAAATTCCATACATGCGTCAACTATACTTTGCAGGTGGTGAGTCTACAGTTATTGAAGAACATTACGAGATCCTAGAAAAAGTTATTGAAATGGGATATGCAGATCAAATGGAAGTGCGTTATAATTCCAACGGTGTAGAACTTCCTGATCGTTTGTTAGAGTTATGGTCACATTATAAGAAAGTGCGTTTCCATTACAGTATCGACAGCATTGGTGAGATGAATGATTATATTCGTTACCCAAGTGAATGGAAACATCAACTTGCAATGTTTGAACGCTTAGACCGTGAGACATCTAATAACGTAGAAATTACAATCGCATGTGCGGTTAACGCTCTTAACATTCATTACATTCCAGACTTCCTTAAATGGAAACTTCAGGATAGCGGACTACACAAAACAAATATGTGGCCATTTGGTGCAGGTGGTATTAACTATCACTTTGTATACTGGCCAGGACACTTAAATGTTAAAGTATTACCAGACGAGTTCTTAGACAAGACAGAAGCCAAGTATGAAGAATTTATTGAATGGTGGACTGAGAATTGGGAACTAGGTGTTCCTAGTTGGCACAAAGGCAAAGTAACAAAACAACAATGGTTAGATGCAAGCTATGGTATCAAGCGTTTACGTGGTATGATTAATTTTGCACGTAGTGAAGACTGGAGCCAACGTTTACCAGAATTTAGAGAATATTTAAGTAAGCTAGATGAAATGCGTGGCACAGACTTCCGCAAGACATTCCCCGAAATGGCTTACTTAATGGATGAACCAACAGAGGATAAAAAATGATTTATGTATTAGTCGCACTAAAAAGCGAATTACCAAATATAGAAGATTTAGATAGTAGTAAAATTAAAGTATGGTATACAGGTGTTGGAAAAATTAACGCAACTGTAACAGCAACACTAGCTGCTAATCAAAAAGATTGTGAACGTATGATTAACTTTGGAACAGCAGGTACACTAGAACCATTATTAGCAGGTAAGATATTAGAAGTGGGCGCAGTAAGACAGCGTGACATGGATACAAGACCACATGCATCATTGGGCATGACTCCTTTTGAGACATCAGAAATAGCAGGTGATATAACACTTAACCCTGAAAGTAAAGTAATTCTAAGCACAGGTGATAATTTTGTAAAAGACGCACCAGAACTAAAAAGTCATTTAGTTGACATGGAAGGTTATGCAATTGCTAAAGTAGGCAAAATGTTTAACACACCAACAACAATAATTAAGTATGTTAGTGACCTAGCAAACGAAGACGCACCAAGTGCTTGGGCAGAAAATCAATCAGCAGGCGCTGACATGTTTTTAAACTTATTAAAAGATATCTAATGAAAGATAAGAATAACGGCTTTTGCGCATTACCATTTGTACAATATAGTACATATAACGGCGGACGTTATAGGTTATGTTGCATGGCCAAAGAACCCACAGAATTAGTTGACCAAGAGAAACTAGGCATCGACGGAACATGGAATCACGATTACATTAAAGATGTACGTGAACGCATGACCAAAGGTGAATGGTTGCCAGAATGTAGTGAGTGCTTACACTTAGAAAAGAATAATATTGTAAGCTCACGACAATGGGAAAACGAAGTGTGGGAAGACGTAATTGACGAAGTGGTAGCTGATGCTTCCGTCAACGATTGGGAGGTTGAACAACCTTTACAATTTGATTTCAGGCTTGGCAATTTGTGCAACTTACAGTGCCAAATGTGCAACAAAGAAGCATCTCATTTAGTGAGTGTGGAACGTGCGACAATGGTCCAGCGAGGACTCGGAGCGAACCATCCCGACTGGCACGGACAAATTGCAGACAAGAAGCTGGCTCTTCTTCAACCTGGAATAGACTGGGCGAGCTTTAAGGACATGATAGGGAAAGCTCGTAAAATAAAACTCATAGGCGGGGAACCAACGGTTGCAAAGGATATGTTCACTTTGTTAGATCTCGCAGTAGAATCCGGACATGCTGATCACATAGAACTTAGTTTCTACACCAATATCACTAACATGCAAGATAGATGGTTAGAACAATTAGGGAAGTTCGAAAAAGTGATTGTAAACTGCTCCTTGGAAGGTATGGGAGATATGAACGACTATATGAGACCGCCTTCCAAGTGGGCCTCTGTTTGGAAAAACTTTGATAAGTTAGTTAAGTTTAGTAATACCAAAGCAGGTAAATGTATTAAGGTACGTGTTACAACAGTTAACCAAGTTTCTAATGCATTACATACTGTAGACTTTTGGCGCTTTATGCATGAATACCAATGTAAGAATGATAAAGGTATTGGAATGAGTACTAACCAATTAGTTGAACCTCATTACTATAGCATGGCACATAGCCCACAGTGGTTACGTGATGAACAGGAACAACAAGTGTTAGAATTTTTGGAAGAGATTAAGAATAGTCCACATTTTGAAGACTATGAAGAGCCTTTGATGGAAATGGTTAACTTTGGCAAGGATCCAGATCATGTATATAATCCAGCTATAATGAAGCAGTATACTGAAATAACCAACAACTACGACATATTCCGTGGACACGATATAATGACAGTGGCACCTGAATTTAAACGCATACAAGACGAAATTTGAGCGTCTAAGACACCCCTTACAAGTCTATATAGTTTAAATGTTGCTTAGTTTTGTAGTAATTATACATTACTAGCTCTGCATCAACTAACGGATGATCAACGCTTAAATCGCTGAATACGCATGCTGCATAAGCATCTATGTTATCATCAGTTACACGAAAATATTCAGCAATACTAACATTTTCATCTAAATTCAACGGTGTATTACCGTCTGTAAGCGTCTGTAGTGCGCTATTATCAGCTATTGTTAGCGAAGGCAGTAAATACCCACTCAACACAATAACCACCCGTGTATGGCGGTCTAAGCCCTTCTTAATACATCTTTTTAGGCTTTCTTCACTACGCCAAGCAGTATGCATTATGTTTCTAGCACCTAGTTTGTATAAATGTGCTTCTGTTAAATTACCCATACGAGGACCTAATTTAGCATAGTGTCTATCTTTTTGAAAGTTGTTGTATATAATATAACATGTATCGCTATCTGGTTCTGGGTGTGCAATAGTATTACTTCTACGTTTACCAACACGAAACAATATACTTTGCTTGTGCTTAGAAACTTCAGGTACATCATGCCAGCTCCACATATCAGCGACAATGCTATAAAATAGATTTGGGTAACATGGAATTTGTTTTGTAACTTCTAAGTTTCTGTCTAATAGTCTAGCACCTTGGTTTTCATTCATGTATATTTGACTAGTAACTAACCAACGCATATCTTTCATGTCATTGTGTGGTTCTAACCAGCTACCTCTTTCATCATAATGAAAGTTAGTATAAAAGTGATCATGCTTCACATCTCTGCCTACTGCATCTAATTTAATCTCAGGTAGTTTACTTTCAACAAACTTAATTAAGTCCATATCATATAATTCTGTAGGCGCACTATAGTTTCCATATAAGCTACTATCATGTTCGCTTACTTCTGGGTTACTACAATATTCTTTGATCCATTCTATTGGATATCCATTACTGTATTTTGCAAAAATATCAGTAGGTAGATAATCTTCTATAATAGTATGTTGAATATTACTCAAGGCCTTTTACTCTTTCTGTCATACAACGTTCTGGTTGCAGTAAACTATGATTCATAATGTCTGCTTCAAAGCATTGTAATTTTGCACCAAATACAATTTGATGTGTAATCCATTGTGCATTAAAAAACCAGACATCACCCGGATCAAATGTAATATAATGAAGCGGGTGATGGAACTGATCCCATTTCTTATCATTCCATACGCATCTATTACGCATTTCAGATATGAAACTATGTATGTTGTTTTTATCTAGTTCTCCTAGATTAAACTCATCTTTGTACTTATACCACATTTGTTCTAAGTCTGGACCAAAGGTTAATACACGTGGACGTTTTCTATCTAAGTTAACAAACATACGGATCTGTTGTTCGTTGCCTGTATGTTGCTCATCTAGTTCGTCTAAGTGTAATTTGTTTTCAACCAGCATATTATATCTGTGGCTTAGCATACGCTCTGGAGCATCATAACGTGGGAAGAGTGTGTCGAATACTTCGTTCCAGCCGTTATTTGCCTGCTTGTGCTTCTTATGAAATACATCTATTTGTTCTTCGCTCCAGTTTCTTTCATCCCTCAGTCTATCACGCTTTTTAATATGCGAGTTATACCAAGGCATAATCCATTTGTTATCCTTAATAATCCAATCATCTAAGTTATCGTAATAATCATAGTCCACTCCTGGTATAACTAAATTCTTAATTACCACCGGCCAACCGCTCTCAAAAGACTTGTATAATTCTTCAGAGTGTGCTATACTATGTATATTAGTTGCGTCAAATTCATGTATAGTGATTTCACTTGCATGGTCTTTGTCGAGGGCTATTCTAGTCATGTTATGATTCCTTAGATTTGTAACATTATTATGTACTACTTTAATGTGGATAAATATATTTATACAAAAACAAAGAGGCGATTTTGAAAATGACAACACCAGCAGTTAATGCATGGACAGAGTTTCAACCGTTGAAAAAGGTTATACTCGGCGCTCCATTCCCACCAGAGACATTCGATTGGCACAAAGATGAAGAAACACGTGATGTTATGCGTACTATCTTTAAAGAAACAGAAGAAGATATTAACGAGTTAGAGAAGCTGTTAGTTGCCCGTGGTATAGAAGTACTACGACCAAACAATATCTTTACTATTACAGGCGAAGAACAAATTCAGCTACCTTGGATGAGCTGTGGTTTTCCTAACCACCCACTAATGCCACGTGATACATTAATGCCATATGGTAATTCAGTATTTGAATGTTTTACAGGCGGCGACAATAGATACTTTGAGAATCTAGCATATTACGATCATATGGTAGAACTATACAAACAAGGTGCTGACTGGATTTCAATGCCAGGTGCAATGGTACGTGGTGGTATCGGATACGATACATATTCAGCAGAACAAAAAGTATTATTCCATGCGGCTAATATGATTAAATGTGGAGATACAATTTTGTTTTCACAAGCATGGGAAGAAGATAACAAAAAAGGTAAAGGCACACTGCTCGGCAAAGAGTGGATGAAACGTGAGATTTCACAGCGTTACCCAGGAACACGTTTCCTTGATATTGGCACAGGTGGACACGCAGATGGTAAAATTGCATTACTTAAACCAGGTGTATTAATGACATGGAATGCAAGTTGGGTTCCAGAAGAAATGAAAGACTGGACTATTATCGAAGTAGATGACGACCACGAAATGCCACAGGACTTTTTAGATACTCGTAAGCGTAGATACTATAAAGAGTATGTTCAAAAATGGTTAGGACATTGGGTTGGATATGCAGACGAAAGTGTATTTGATGTTAATGTATTATCACTAGATGAGAAAACTGTTATTTGTACAGGACGTAACGAAGCTGCATTTGCAGAAATGGAAGCTAATGGCATTGAGCCTATTGTATGGCGCTTCCGTCATCAGTACTTTTGGGATGGCGGTATTCACTGCTTAACAAGTGACCTAGTCCGAGAGGGCGACAGAGAGAACTACATTGACTAAAGATTTTAATTGGGGTAAGCAAGTCACTAATCTGCAAATAGACATTACAAGTTTTTGTAATGCTAGATGCGGTGCTTGCATACGAAATAAAAACGGCGACGAAGTTAAAGAAGAACTTGTACTTGAACATTTTGATATGGAAGTATGGGAACGGTTAGCTAGTGAAGATACACGTGGCTGGTTTATTGGTGACTTAACATTAAATGGCAATTGGGGTGACCCAATGATGCATCCAAAGTTAGTAAAAATGCTAAACATATGGACCACATATCATCCAGAAAGCAGTTTGTACCTACACACAAATGGAAGTATGCGTAGTGAAAAGTTTTGGAACGACATGGCAAAAGCATGTAGAAGATTTACAAATCATCTAGTTGTGTTCTCGGTTGATGGAATGAAAGACACACACGCAATATATCGCAGGTATACAGAATTTGATAAGATTGTAGCAAACATAAAAGCCTTTACTAAATATGGTGGAAGAGCTAATGTTATGATGACATTATTTGAACACAACAAACATCAAATAAAAGAAGTTGAAGCCGTTGCTAAAGAGTGCAGAGTATTATACTTTACTATGCGACATAGTCATGGAGATAATTTGTTAATTGAACTACCAGAGGACTCTTACAGAATATTTGCAAACTATGAAGTAGAAGAACATCAAACTAGATTTGAACATCAGTTTGAAGATTTTGAAGATTATAGAATGAGCGACAACAGAGATTCTCATGTATACTTAGACATGAGTGATAAACTCAAAGATGCTAGAGATGAAAATGGAAGTGTGTGTCCATGGTATAATGATAGACAAGTACAAATTGATCCTTGGGGTAAAGTTTGGCCTTGCTGTCACGTTAGTCTATATGGAACATATATTGAAAATGCTGACCTTACTCAAGAAGTAGACCAGAGTTTTCTAGAAGCAAGAGAAATGAATAACTTAAAAGAATTTACATTACCACAAGTACTGAGCAATAAATGGTTTACTGAAAATCTAAATGATGCATTAAATGAAGGTAGCTGGAAAAAATGTAGAGAACAATGTGGAGTAGAGTGTGGCGTATAGAAATAAATTTTTAGATATGAAAAACTTGCCTACGTGTATTGCGCCATGGCATGCACTAACAATAAAATGGGGCGGCAATGTTGTTCCTGATATTATATATAAAGACAAGTTGGGTAACATTAATGATCACACATTAAAAGAGATATGGAATGGCCCAGACTATCGTGCATTACGAGAGAGTCATCGCAATAGACAAATTCCACCTAGTTGTGCAAACTGTGCAAAGAAAGAAAAAAGTGGACGTAGTAGACGTATGTATTTCTGGGATAAACTAGATTATGATTTACGTATGGAAAGCGAAACACTAGATGTAGACAGCACACCAGATATTCGTTATCTTGACTTTACACTTAGTAACAAATGTAACTTAGCATGTATTCATTGTGGACCGTTTGTATCAACAGGTTGGACGAAAGATGGTAAAAAACTAAACAAAGAAATGCCAGAGTATTGGAGCAAACAGCCAGTTGGATTTAACGGTGTTAAAGAACTAGGCTTTATGGATAACTTGTTTGCTAATCCAGAATACTTTAAAAACTTACAATGGGTTGCACTACGTGGCGGAGAACCATTATATGATGAACGTTGCTACGAAGTATTAAAATGGTTTGTTGACCAAGGCCTTGCTAAAGACATTGCATTAGATATTAGTACTAATGCAACTGTATTTGAAGATAGGTTTAAAGAAATATTCAAAGAGTTTAAACACATTGAACTGTTAATTAGTATTGAAGCAACCGGAGAACTGTATAGTATTATTAGAGGTGGCAAAGAATACAAGTGGGCTGATTTAGAAGATAATTTAGAAAAGTTCTACGCTGAAGATAACATTGAGATTACATTTGCTGTTACAGTAATGATGTCTAACATATTTAATTTAGATGAAGTATGGGATTGGTTCTATACAAATCATAGAAAACGTGCTAGTATAAGTATGACAAATGTTGTTGTTAATCCTGCATACTTAAACATTGCACACATGCCAAGAGAACTAAAAAACTTAGCATTAGAAAAAATATCGCATTTACCTTCAATGGAAATGTGGCCCATTTCCAACAGTCGTGTAGACATGTTTGAATACCAAACAGGCATTGATGATATACGTGCAGGACTATCTAGAGATGTAGACGAAGTAGACGTAACAAAGTATTGGAATTGGTTTGTAAAGTATTCAAACGATTTAGATAGATTACGAAGCACTGATACGTTTAAAGAAATACCAGAGATGAAACCATTTGTTTGATAGGAGAACATTATGAAGAATGAAAAAGTAACAAGCAGAACAGAGATGACTCCGCACTACAGTCCGTTTGATCATCTTAGCACAGAAGAAGCTAAGAAACTAACAGAAATTTTTGAAACAAACGGCAACAGTATTTGGAATATGCCATTTTACGATCATGTAGTTGAACATGTATTTGGCAACATGGATATCTTTAGTATGCAAGACGAATGTGATGCATATTTAGAAGTGTATCCAGATTGGATTGAAAGTAGTAAGCTAAACAAAATTGAAGGCTTACGTAGCTATCCAAATAGGTTTGTAAGTTTAGGAACCACACAAGGAATGGATTGGTGGCACTATTGGTGTTTACAAAATGGACGTGAGTTCCGTATGTTCCGTGGAGAGTATCCGTACAACCGAGATGCAATCCTAGGCGAAGAATGGCTAAGCCATCGTTACATTGATGACACTCCATTAAGTAAAGGTGATGCATTGCTTATCAGTTTGCCATTTAGTGGAACTGGTGCAAAGCATGCTAAGATGGAAGAGTCGTTAGACTTCTGTGATGCAAACGACATTCCTGTATTTGTAGACATGGCTTGGTTTGGAACATGCCACGGCATTGAAATTAACCTTGATAGAAAGTGTATTAAGATGGTTGCATTTAGTACTACAAAAGGTCTTAGTTGTGGTAACTGGCGTGCAGGCATTGTATTCAGTAAACTAAACGAAGGCGCACTAGCAGTACAAACAGAATGGAAGCATGGTATTCACTTAAACGTATGCATTGCAAACGAGCTTATGAGAAATTTTAGCCCTGACACTATGCCTAAGAAGTATATGAAAGAACACGTAGAACTATGTGAACACTACGGACTTGAACCAACTAATACAATACACATTGCACAAGCACCAGAGGCAGAGCAATGGAAACGATTTAAAAAAGATGGCGTGTATAATAGAGTAAACATTAGGCATGCACTTAAAAATTATAAACAAAAGGGTACCTGGCTTTAATGGCTAAACAACTACCTAAAAACGCATGTGCATATCCGTTTAAAGCGGGTATGATTATGCATGGTGTTCCAACTACACCTTGTTGTAGATTCCATGATAGGTTTCTAGAAGAAAGCGACAAGGAACATGTTAACGTGTATGGTGAGATGTTCACTGACATACGTGAAACTATGATGCGTAATGAATGGCATCCTGGTTGTTACAAATGTAAAGCAGACGAGGAAACCAAAGGTAGTAGCATGCGAACTGAAGCAGATGAGTTCTTTACAGACTTTACTGATGAGGTGCGTTTAGAGTATTTAGAAATTACAGTGGGTAGACTATGCAACTTAGCATGTCAAACATGTGGACCAGAGTTTAGTCATAATTGGGATGATGACTATCTCAAGTATAATAAAAACTCACAGGCCGCAATAGATTTAATTACTAAACTAAAAAAGAATCAAGTAGTAGATTTTGATTCAATTGACTTAGATGCACTTAAACATTTAAAGCATATGAAAGTTACTGGTGGTGAACCATTTTTACATCCACAGTTTATGAAGTTTGTTGTAAGACTTGCTGATGCAGGATTAGCTCCACAGATACATATGGAAATTTTTAGCAACTGTACATGGTGGCCAAAGAAGGCAGAGTATGATGCATTATTTCAATACAAAGAACTTATACTTAGTATGAGCATTGATGCACATGGCGAACTAAATGACATGATACGTTATCCTAGTAAATGGGATAAGGTAGAAGATACATTAGATAAGTGGCTAGCATTTAAAGAAGAGCATCCAGACAAAGTAAAAGTTAATATTGCATGTACAGTAAGCGTAATGAACATTTTATATTTGTATGATTTTGTTGTTTGGGCACGGAATGTAAAACGAGTAAATAATGTTATACTACAAACTGTATACGAGCCACACAATCTAAGTGTAACACACTGGCCTGATTGGTTCAAACAAAAACTATTAGATGCATTTCGTTATCAATACAACGAAACTGTTATCAATCCAAACCGTGTAAACAAGATGAAGAAGCTAGTAGAAGATATGTGCAAGCCAAACGAAGTGGAAGACTTTAGTGCAGCTTATCTTGCTAATTTAAAACACATTTGGAAAATGCGTGGATTTGATTTTAACCAACCTTGTTTGCGAAGATTAAAAACTTTATGTGAAGCAGAGTACAAAGATAGAATAGAGTATATACCTTACTAATGATTAATAAAGATAAACTCAAGAATAGCAAAACTTTTTGCATGTTGCCGTATATGCATATTTACGGCAGTGCTGGCGGTAACATGGTTCCATGTTGCGAAGCACAAGAAACACCATTGAACAACCCTAGCGAGTCAGCATTAGAGAGCTGGAATAACGACAACTATAGAGAGCTAAGAAGGGCCTTAGCAAATGACGAAAGACCGGAACGCTGCGCAGTGTGCTGGCACAACGAGGACAGTGGAATCGTTAGTAATCGCCAACAATGGGAACATGACAACTGGAATACATTTGCAGATAAGATAGAAGTAAACGACGATTACAGCGTCAACAACCCGCCTTACTGGGTGGAACTTAAAGTAAGTAACTTCTGTAACCTGAAGTGTATTATGTGCAGTACACACAGCACATACAAGCGTGTAGCAGACTTAGATATTATAAGTAAGTATCAAACAGACGGACACGAAACAAGGCTATTAAGGCCTACTGAATTGTTTGCAAGTTTAAACGAATGGCCAGAGTTATGGGATACAGTTCATACTCTACAGTTTACAGGTGGTGAACCTATTATTAATAAAGAACACTACGACTTGTTGGCAGGAATACCACAGCATCTTAAAAAGAAGATTAGGCTACGCTATGCAAGCAATCTAAGTTATATTAAATTTAAAAAATATGACTTGATTAAAATATGGAATGAATTTAAACACGTAAATATAAAAGTAAGCATGGACGGTGTTGGCGATGTATACAACTACATTAGACAAGACGGCGATTGGGATACTGTTTACGCTAACATGCTTGCATTAAATAACGAACCCGGAATAGATGTTGCAGCAGGTATTACAGTGCAAGCACACAACGTATATCAAATGCCAGAGTTTTTTAAGTTTTGGAAAGATAGCCCAGTTGACTTAAAGTTTATTACAGCCAATATATTACAAACACCTAGCTATCTAAGTCCTGCTATTTGGCAAGGTGAATACAAGGAAGCCATTATTCAAAAGTTAAGAGCGCATCAAGCAGAGCATCCCGAAATGGATAGGTTTGCAACGTACATGGAAAATAACACAAGTAGGTACATGATATATGCTCGTATGCGAAAGTATACACGTGATATAGAAGAAAGATACAAACAAGATATTAGCCTAAAGCAAATGGTTAAGACTTATTTAAATATGCCACTAGAAGGCATGGACATTGTAGCAGAAGAAAACGAAAGACAAAGTAAATGAACCGTAAGTTAAGAGTTAGTGGCGCAGAAGTGCCTGCTTATGATATAGCAATAAAATTAAAAGTAGTAACTAAGTGTCCGGGTAAGTGGAAACTAACAGATATGGAAACTGGCGAAGAATATATAGGCCAGTTACCTACAGAACAAGACACGCATCACTGGAAGAAAATTGAATGAAGGGTATGCTACAGTTTATTTCTTGTATGGCACTTGCATTGTCATTGGGCATAGCAGTTGGACACGCCGGGGGATATGCAATTATGTATATGGATGAATATGAAGTGGACAGGACAATCAAATGAAGAATATTCTTAAAGAAATTGAAATCATAAAAGAACGTATAAGTGTATGCGAAGCTGAGAAAACTAGTGATAAGCATTTGGACAAGCTACGAGTTAAATTAAACCAACTGTTGGAGCAAGCAGATAAATGAAACAAGGTCAACAAAGTTGGGAATATAATCACGTAGATTTAGCATGGCCTATTGTGCATGCTTTCTTGCCACTTGATAAAGAACTCAACGACACACCTTTGCTAAAACAAAAACTAAGCATGTTACAAGATGTAGAATGTAATAACCATCTACGTGGTGGTATTGTTAATGTATACAACAAGTATGATGCAAGTTGGTTAATAGCTATGCACAAGCTAGGATACAAATATGCATGTGTATGGTTTGAAGGAGTATGGCCAGACAACGAAGCATTTAATTTAGGACTACTTGATGAAATTGATCGCTACAATAAAGAAGATCCAGAATGGATTGTGGCTGGACAACTACAATTACATGATGACATATATCCGTATTATACAAGATCGTTTATTGTAATAAACATACCACAATGGCTTGCTAATAAAAGTATAAGTCCATTTTGGGAATCAGCACATCATCCAGCAAGTATAAATTATGATTCAAGTTTAAATCACGAGGATAGTCAATACAGACTTAATGTAGATCCAGATTGGAAGTTTGATGACGAGCCACCTAAACCGGGACAGTTTATGTATCAACATAATTTTGGTGCTCAGTGGATACAGTGGAGTTTTATTAATAACCTTACTGTATGGGGTATCTCAAATGAACTTATGGATAAAGTTTTTACACCACAAGCATACGAAGGAAGCAAAGACTTTGAAAACGGCATGACCGGCAAACCATATGATGCTGGTAATATTACATTAGGCGCAGAGAGATTAATAAGAAGATTACACGAACCTAGTAGCCCAATTTACTTTGTTAATACAGAACCTAGTAGCCCAAGTATTTCACAGCAAGCACTAGATACTAAGTTTGACCAGTATGTAGGCTGTACGGCGGGATTTAAGCTTCTGTACTATGCTTACAAGTACGGAATGACCGAGAACACACGTTTTGTATGGTTTGATTTTGATGCAAACAGTGTACAGTTTAAGCGTGATACTATTAAACATTGGGACGGAGTAGACTTTCCTAAATGGGTAGACATGTGGGTTCATGCACATCCAGGTTGCAATGACCGTTTAGTAACAATGGCACACGAACGTTGGTCAATTGTTATTGATTATTTTGACGGTCCAGTTGCATGGCTAGAATTTTGGAATAAAGTAAAGCAGTGTAACCATCAGTATTTTAACATTGATCTAATATACGATCACGATGATATGTTTAAACAAATGGACGACAGCAAAACATTATTTTGGAGCAGTAATATTTACAGCTATATTACACCAAAACTTATGGCAAAGCCGTTTGCACTTGAAACAAGTTTTACACAAATGATAGAAAGAGTATGTAGTACACATAATGAGAGTTGGTTTAGTGGAACTGATATTAATGATAACGATTTAATGTGCCCTGCTAACGTAGTTCTTAGTGCAACTGATAATAGAGGAATAGGACTAGAATAATGTATTTAAAATTACCACCATTGCAAACAGATAAGAAATTAATACACATATTTTTTGACGAAGTATTACATCCTGCACTACAAAATGAAGATGAATACGCAGGTAAATTAAAAAAGTTAATGGAAATTAACATAACCAATAGTACTGCTTATCCATGCTTACATGCACCTAAGTGGAGTGACAACGGCCTTGTAAATGCACTTGGGCAAGTAACAGATCTTGGATATAAACATGCAGTGATTTGGTATGATGGCACATGGCCCGGCACTGGTGAATTTGAAGATGAAGTTATTAATGCAATAGATACTAAATGGAATCAAACTGATTGGCTAGCTGCTGGACATATTATTAATCGTCACAATCAAGGCGATGCTCCGCAGTGGAACGAACAATGTGTAATAATTAACTTGGATGCATTAGTTCCAAATGACTTTAAAAATCAGTTTCAGTTCTTCTCTAATCGTTTACATACTTTTCATTCAGAGGATTGGGTATATGTATCATCAAAAGAAGATATGCACGATAACTATACGCCACTATGGGTAGCAAGTGAAGATGCTATGTTAGAAGCTGGGTATGCCACTAGAACATTACCAGTAGAATGTAGCAATGGCATACTTAATGCATTATTTCCTGTAGCATTTAAAAATGGATTAGTAATACACAACTTAGATTATAATATACGTAATGAAAAGATATGCTGTTATGTAGAAGATGATTTAGAATTTACAAAGAGCTGGTTTTTTGATTATGATTTAAACACAAGACTAACACTAGACGAAAGTCGCAGTTTTGGATATGACAAAGTGTCTGAAGATAAACGTGAACTGTTTCAATACAAAGTAATGGACACACATATAATGTATGTTACAAATACAGAAGATGTGCCGTATGGCGAACAGTTAGGTATTGATACACTAGTTGTACCATGCAGTGGGTTACATCAATATAAACAGATTAGTAATAACAGTGATACTATCCAACGTATTTTATGGACAGACTTTAGTCCGTTTGGAATTGGATGGCAAGAATATGTATTAAAAAATTGGGATGGATTAAACTTCCCACAGTTCTATGAGGATAACTTTCATGTTATTATGGACCTAGGATTACCTAGTAAAGAGTTTATTAACTATGACGAAGAAAACGCATTAGACTTTATTGACAGCTACGAAACAGAGGAAGAATGGCTCAAGCAGTGGGCCTGGATTAAGACATTAGATCATCAATTTGTTAAGATCGATGTAGTAAAAGAATGGAAGCGATTAGCTGAACTAATTGGGCACGATCACAAAGCACTAGTGCAGTTAAGTAATATTTGGCAGTATGAGATTAATTATATAAACTCTCCTGCTTTTAACGCCCAAGTGGCATTTGTTGATCTATTCAACGAGTTATTGAAAAATAACAAAACTATATATTTCTCTGGAGATACACCAGGCGGCATATTTTACGAAGAACAGAACATGCGCCTACTGCCGGGAATAGTGTAAAGGAACAAAACAATGATTGATTATAAACGTTTAGCATATTGGGAAGAAATCGATGAAGAGTCAAAGGAGTGGTTCTATGCTAACGAACGTAAACATTCACAACGCTCGCCTAGTAGTGCCGACGAAGTACAACTTGAACTTGATGAACCTGACAATTATGATTACATATTGGACAATACAAAAGTACCGTGGGTACCATTGCCAGAAATTAATGTACCTTGGCGAGAAATATATGCAGAAGCAATACACTTATTAGAAACAGAGTGTTTTAGTCTACACAGAGCCAATAGCGGCGGTGGCTGGTTAAGTTTATGTATGCATGGAATGAGTAGCGTACATACAAATGTGCCAGAAGATTACGACTTGCCAGATAGTGCAGAACATGATCTAAGTGACTGGACAGACATTGCAAAGTTTTGTCCAATAACAAAAGAATGGATGCAGGATGAAATGCTATACGATAATTTTTCTCGTGTACGGTTTATGGCGTTACTCCCAGGTGGTTGGATTAGACCACATGCTGATAGAGAACGCATGACTGGACTTGGTGCAACTAATGTTGCTATTAACAATCCAGATGATTGTAAATTAGTAATTGAAGATTACGGCACAATGCCGTTTGTTCCAGGTAGAGCAATGAAAATAAATACCGGACATCATCATGCAGTATGGAATCGCAGTAACACTCCACGCATACATATGATTTTTGATGGTGGACCGAGTGACAATTTTAAAAAATTAGTAAACAAAAATTATGCCAAGTTGTTCGATATTTAAAAACGGAATAACAATCAGTCCTACAGGAGCTGTTAGACCTTGTTGTGCGTTTGAAGTAAAACGAGATACACAAAATCTGTATTGGGATGACGATTGGCAAACACGTCATGCTGAATGGAGTGAGCGTAGTGAAACCGAATGGTTAGATGAATGTGCTGAATGTAAACTAAGTGAAGAACTAACTGGCAAGAGTTTACGCACAATGTATAATGAAAGACTTGAAAACGAAGTAGGCATTAAGCATTGGGATTTTAAAATTAACAATACATGTAACTTTGCATGTAGAATGTGTAATCAAACCAGTAGTAGTACATGGGCAAACATAGTACGTGACAACGAAGCTGAATGGGAACCTTATTATGATGTTAGACATACAACACGTTGGGCAAGCGAAGCAATAGGTTTCACTGATCAGATGATTGATGCTAGTTATGTAAAGTTTACAGGTGGTGAGCCATTTATGATACCACAAGTAAAGAAAATAATACAACGACTAATAGATGAAGATGTTGCACCAGCTATTACATTAGAACTAATTACAAACGGAAGTCATGATTTAAGAGTATGGAGCCACTTGTTTGAAAAATTTAAAAGAGTTAACATAAACATAAGCATCGAAGCAGTAGGTGATAGATATGAATACATACGCCCAGGGTCTAGTTGGTTGACAACTAGTGAGAATGCTGTTATATTTAATAAGCAAAAACCTGAAAATACATATCTTACTGTAACTATACTTCCTATGGTGTTTAACCGAAACAACTTAGATGAGGTAGTCGATTGGTGCAAAGATAATAAGATTGTGCATCATGTGTCTACTCCAGTAATCACACCTGGATTTATGTCGCCAGATGCAATGAAGGATGGATTACTAAGAAAGCGATTAATAGAACAAAGTAAAATACTTGATAAAATACATGGTACTAACTACCAAGATTTTATTTAAAATAAATAGTAACGTTATGAGAAACATATGAAAAAACTGGAAGCCTTAATCACAAAGTGGTGGACAAAACTGTTTGGAGAGCCAGATGAGGTCCGTTACCTGTCAGGTAAAAACAAACTGAACAAACGAGAATAATAATGAAAACAAATAAACCATTACCAAGTGAAACATTTTGTGTGCTACCATTTATGCATGTGGCAACAAATGCTGCTGGCTCGTTTAGAGTGTGTTGTAATAGTAATCCTAATACAAATCAAATTAAAGACCCAGAAACAGATAAGCCATACAAGATATACAAACATGAAGTGGAAGATGTATGGAATAGTCCTACATATACAAAAATACGACAACAGTTTATTAATGGTGAGAAGCCAGAAATGTGTGTTCGTTGTTTCCGTGAAGAAGATGCAGGTATTCGTAGTCCACGTGCAGGCTTTAATGAGAAATGGTGGACAGATGATGTTAAAGTAGATGTAGAAATTCCAGTAGATGTGCGTTATGTAGATTTACGTTTGGGCAACTTATGTAATTTAAAATGCAGAATGTGTAATCCTTGGGCAAGTAGTATGTGGGTTAAGGATTGGAACGCAGTAGTACCAACAGCAAAATTAGATCCACCAGTAGAACTCACAGGTGAAACATTAGAGTTTATGAACATAATGACTGAATGGCCTGACTATAAGCAAACTGGATTAAATTTTCAAAACATTGCACACACAGTTGAAGAAATTTACTTAACAGGCGGTGAGCCTACACTAGCAATATCACAATACAAATTATTAGACTATTGTATAGAACATGACTTAGCAAGCAATATCAAACTAAAATACAATACTAACCTTACAAACATTCCACAAAAAATGATTGACTATTGGAGTCACTTTAAACGTGTACAACTCAATTGCAGTATTGATGCAGTTGGAGCCAGAGATAGATATATTAGATATCCTAGCAGTTGGAAAAAAGTAGTAGAAGTATTTGATAAACTAAGAACAATTGATTCAGTTGACATACAAATACATTGTACAATACAAGCACTAAACGTAGTAGCATTGCCAGAACTATTAGACTTTGCAGAGTCAAGAGGATTAACAGGAGATCAAGTATATTTAAATATTTTGAATCATCCTCGCAGTATGAATATACAACTACTACCTAAAGAATTAAAACAGTTAGCACAAGATAACTTAGAACAATACAAGCATTGGCCTAAAGTAGAGGATGTAATAAAGTACATGTGGACAGAAGATTTACACACTGAACACTGGAAAGAATTTGTAGACTACAATCTCAAAATGGATGAACTACAACGTGGTAAACTACTCGAAGCATGTCCTGAGTTTGAAGGATACATTGATGTCTAAAACAATACTATGCACAGGAAACCCAGAAGTAGGAGTAGCAAGTGCTATTGCTAAACGCTGGCCTGATACAGTATTTGTTGGGAGAACTACATGGGGGTACGATTTAACTGAAAATGGATACAGATCTAAACTCGCAGAAAAGGCTCTTAACTTTGACGTTTTTATTAACTGTAGTGCATTATGGCACTTCAATCAAACCATGGTACTAGATACAGTCTATAAAGACGCCTTAAGACACCTTAAACGACTACATATAGTTAATTTAGGCAGTACAACTGACAGAGCTACAAAGGGTAGCGATTGGCTTTATCAGCAGGAAAAGAAGGCTTTACGCAGTACAAGCAATGCAATGGGGTTAAAAAGCATTTGGCAAGGTGGTCCTAAGGTAAGTTATGTTACATTTGGCACATTAGAGAACAATGCACACAAGCACCCAGGACGTAAAACAATGACATTAGACGAAGCAGTGGATCTTATAGAGTATGTAATTAACATGCCAGAGCATTTATCAGTAAATGAATTGAGCGTGGACCCTTTACAAGTATGATAGATAGAAATGTAATAGTATATGATTCAGGCGCAGGCGGTATGTTCTTAGGATATAGTCTAGCACAATCTAGTTCATACATAGTTACTGATACAAATGAATACCTGCCAGATGGAACTGAAGAAGATAATATGTTCTCTGTAGGTGATCAACAAATTAACCATTTTAATGGACTTACAACAACGCATCCATATGAAGTAGAAGATTTAAAGAGAACAGCAAAGAAATTAGATCTAAGTTTTAAACTTATAGCAATTACACTAGGTGACGACGAACTAGATATGCGATGTAGATTCTTCTTATCTCTACTATTTGAGATTAAGCATAGGATACAAACTGGTGTCAATTTTGAATTAACACAAGACATAACTGATGGATTCTTTAGACAGGTGCAAGGTGGAGAAAGAACTTTCTTATCACCACTTGGTAGTAAATGGGATGCAACAATTAAATATAAGAAATTGTTTGCAGATTTTGACTTAGATGAAATCACACGTTTAATTAGTTTAACTGAACAAAATATTAAACCTGAAAGAATGCGTACACTTATGCAGGACTATACAATAAAGAATATTGAACAAGTGGAAAAGTATGCACCACACTTAAAAGGATACTTCATGTTTGAAGTTAAAAGGAAATAAAAATGAGTAATGATAAAGACGAATTAAAGTGGAGTAATTATGATTTTACTAAGATTCCATTTGATGATTTAATACAAGTAGGTCAGCGTACTTTATTATATCGTGACTTATTTACAGTAAGCTGGTTATTGGGAAGATTTTGTAACTACAATTGTAGCTATTGTTGGCCTTATGCTCGTAGTAGTCGTAAAGATCACCGTCCTACAGAACTTAACTTAAAAACAATTGATGAGATTAAGCGTCAAGCACGTGGCAATGGATTTAATAGTTTTCACTTTAGTTTAAGTGGAGGCGAACCTACATTCCATCCTGGCTATTTAGACATGCTAAAACATTTAAGTGATGATGTACACAACACAAATTATACAAGTGTACACATGACAACCAATATGAGTCGTCCTATGAAATGGCACGAAACTTATGTTGACTATGCAAGTAAATTTCATAGAGCTAGTATTACAGCCAGTTTGCATACTGAGCATGTTGACTCAAAAGAAAAAATGCAAGACTTTGCAGATAAATTAATGTTCTGTCAAGAGCATGATATACAAGTTACAATCAACCAAGTTATGGTACCCGAATGGTTTGATAGAGATTGGGAAAATGCATTGTTCTTCCATGAACAAGGAATTAACGTAACACTCAAACCACAGTCGGATCCAACCGCAAGTAAGATTGTAGACGGATATACAGAAGAAAACCTTAAAACACTACACAACGGAATGCCACAACGTAGTTATACAGAAGTAAAAGCAGCAAAAGCTAATATAGTTGAACGTCCTAAACCACATTTTGAAATGCCAGAATATACTATTGGTAGAAACGATGCCAGTGTTCCATGGAACATGCAAGTAGAGTTCACTGATTCAAAAAATAAGAAATGGTACATGGACCAAGCAGAACGTTTCAATGCTTTTAACTTTAATAACTTTGAAGGTTGGATGTGTAACAGTGGATACCAAGGAATTATTATTAGAGAGCCAGATGGAAGTATTAAGCGTAGCTATAGTTGCCACGATCAGCCATTAGGTAATATTGAAACAGGGTTCAAACTGTTTGATAAACCAACTATATGCACCACTCGTAGTTGTGTTAGTAGTGCAGATAGTAAGATACCTAAACGTAAGGTATAAATACATATATGTTAAGTACAAAGTTAAAGAGTCCAATTGTAAATCTGACCCAGACTGCTAGAGCCTTGTTGTTCGCAGAACTAAGTCAAATTGCATATTACAACCAAAAAGATGCCACTAAAATAGCAAGGACATTAGGATTCACAACGGTTGAATTTTATAATGTTAATGGTGCAGAAGCATATCGCTTTATGAACAAGTGGGATATGGTAATATCATGTAGAGGTACACAGCCATCACAGTATAATGATATAAAAGCAGATGCCAGAGCATTTCCGGTTGTCGCAGAAACTGTAGGTAGAGTACATGGTGGCTTCAAAGGTGAAGTAGACAAACTATGGAAAATGGTTAAAGAAGATATTATTAGAGAACAAGCAAAACGTGCAATATGGATGTGCGGACACAGCCTTGGTGCAGCAATGAGTACAATTATGTGCAGTCGTTGCAGAGGCGACAGTGCATTATACAATCCTAAAGAATTACATACATTTGGATCACCAAGAGTGGGTTGGAGAACCTACCTTGAACACTTTCCTTTTAAACACTATAGACATGTGAATAACGCAGACATAGTAGCTAGAGTTCCATTTTTAATATTTGGTTATGTTCATCATGGACAATGCCAATACTTTAATCACTATGGTAACCTTAGAAACTTAACAGGATGGCAACGAGTCAAAGATGTATGGCGTGGTATTATCAGAGGATTGTTTAAAGGTAAAGTAGACTCATTCTCAGATCACAATATCAAACAGTATGTAGAACATTTACATAATCAGTATACAGGCGAAGAAAAACCACAACCATCATTAACTTCGACATACGTTGCACCAATAATTACTCTTAAAAAAGATTAGGATTCTAAATTGGATATATCTAAAATAACGCAGTTTGGTGACTTTTATCAGATTGATGCTGGTTTCGACGTAGATAAATTACTCGGCGAAGTTAACACACACAAAGATAAATGGTCAAAGTATAATCCACGCAAAGAATGGATTAAACGTGATGGCTTGTGCATTATTAATGAACGTGGCAAATGTGGACCTGGACCTGCACTAGATAGTCTAGGCGAATGGAATAAAGAATACGGAACAAGTTACACAGAAAAAGACTTCAATATACCTACGGAACTATATCATACCAGTCCAGAGCTACAACGTGTGGTTGGTCCTATGTTAGACTGGAGTGTTAGGTCACACTTCCTAAGACTGCCACCAGGTGGATACTTCCCACCACATAGAGATCATGTGTATGGTGAACAAAGTAGTTTTAGACTTATATGGGCTTTAGAAAATTGCAACCCACCGCATTGTAGATTTATATTAGAAGATACAACACTTAACTTTGAATACGGTGAATGTTATGTAGTAAACACTACTAAGTCACATACGTTGTTTAACTGTGGTACAAAATACGATAGCCTCTGGTTAGTAGTTAATGCACAGTTAACAAACGACAGTATTAGATTTGTACAGGATAATTTACAGGAGAGATAGTCACAAAAAAACGCCAGTTAAGGCGTTTCTCTGCCTACCATTAACTAGCGTTATTCACACCAGCTCTCCTTTTTCTTTCCATAATACTCACGTGCATAACCCTTTTCAATAAGAGCATGTCTTAGACTCTTGCCATCAATAATTACATCACCTAATACTCGTCCGCCGAACTTATCCCATTTGTAAATAGCCACTTTAATAACTTTACCATTGGCAATCATTTTCTTAGTAAACTTACTGGCTTTTTCACCTAGTGCTTTTTCACTATCGCATTTACCTCTCCAACTCTTTTCTGGTGTATCAACACCATAAACACGAATACTTAATTCTTGCTTCAGTGGATCAGGTAAAAAGTTTGCTTCAAAGGCTACAGTGTCACCGTCAATGATTCGAGTAATTGGAAAATCGTACTCTTCCATTTTTACTTCTTTTGCTGCAAATGCTGGTACTGTAAGTAAGCATGCAATTACAATTGCTGTTATATATTTCATAAGTTCTCCCTTTAGAGTATTTATAACTTTGGTGCCATGTCATCTTCAAACGCAGCAACCATGTCCTTCTTTTCTAGTAAGAGCTTTTCCAAGCTCCATAGTGCAGCGTATACTTCATCGCTTGCACCTTCTTGGATATTAATAAGTGCAGATTCTAGCACTTCAATATCTTTTAAAACATCTACCATTAGTCTAACCTACTTCCTGCATATGCTTTGAAACCAAACGATTCAAACACATTAGCTGCAGCCATTGCGCCAACTTCTTTGACATCAACGTTTTGTACGTTAACACCTGAAGGGTTGTAAATTTGAAATGCTTTAGTATAGTCTTGTTCAATACCAGCTTGTTTCATAGCACGACCTAATTTAGTATTACCTTTAATACCATGAATCTTAACCCATGCAAACCCACAAGGATAATTGTCTTTACCATCTAGTTTTTCCATAAAGTAATCACTAGCGGCCTCATATGCTGCCTTCTTAGCTTGAGCAACAATTGTTTTAAGTTCATTTACATCATATTCTAAATTCATATTATTCTCCAGTAGTTAATTTTTTAGTGTTTATACTTATATTATACGGCAAGATGTCTTACTTGTCAACCTTTTTAATTAAAAAAGTTACCTAAAACCCAAACAAATTTTGTATCGCTTACTTGTTGCCACATTCCGTCTTTCCAATTAGACCACAATATAGCCTTGTTTGCATCTTCCATTACATCAAGGCCATTCTCAGCCTTAGCCGTAAACGTTTCACCTAAATGATTCTCAAATGTAAATGTTTTCATAATGTAGTCCTTTTTTTATTAACTTATACATATAGTATACAGTAAGATGTCTTGGTTGTCAACCTTTATTTTGACTTTTTTACCATAAAAAAACCCATGTAAAAAATACATGGGTTTTAAGTAAATATATTACTAGTAATATATCTTAGTCACGATCAAATAGTTTCCACAAAACTGCTGCGGCAATAAGACCAGTTAGTCCAGCTGAACCAAGTTGTCCAACTATTCCAATAACAGTTCCGATAACATCTCCACCTAAGAAAGGTACAGATCCACCAAATACTATTTGTAGTACGATAGCAAGTCCAATTAGCATTACACCAATATCAACACCGCCAGCTACTACACCTTTGATTTTATCTAACATAGTTATTTCTCCTACGTTTTCGTGACCGATTTTGTTATGTTAGTGTGAGCTTCAGCGGTCACAACTGATCCCATCCCTTTCACTAACCGTAATTCTTTATTAATGTTACACTATTATATCATACTTATATGGTTTTGTCAACCAATTATAGCCTGTTTTTATTCATATAGTATAAGTACTCGTTTGGAACCCATTGTTGATACCAATTATTAGCGCCACCTTGCTTTTTAGCAATAAACTCTGGCATGTTAATTTCTCTACCCCAAATGCTCAATACAGTAACATATTCGTTAATAAAACGTGGACTACTTAATGCAACGTGCATCCAAGGCTTTTCAAATAACGTAGCCTTTGGTGTAGGTACTTCTCTAAATGCAGGTGTCCATTTTTGATAAATGCCTCTATTGTGTTTTGCATACTTTTCTAGTACGTTATGATCATCAATTGCTTCCCAATGTTTAAACATTACCTGTTTTACTGGAATTCCACTACGTGGCATTTTATGTTCATAGAAATCATATCCTAATGAATAAAAGATTTCAGCCATGTAACTTAATTGAATAGTTGTATCTGAATGATAGCCCCACGCCATTTGTCCTCTGGCTGCTTGCATAGTTTGGATTCCATCGTCATCAAATGTACCTAATAGGTGTGTGACATTCTTCTTTGCTTGCTCAAATATTGTTTGATTGTTAGTCGCTATTGAATATAACAGTGCCGCATTAACCATATTAAATGCATAAGTGCCACATCCGTTTGGTCCAATGCCAGTTTGTCCATTAACTCCAAACTTGTTTCTTGAGGTAGCATTACGCTCTGGATTTTTAACATCACATTGAGCTCGTTTTTGTTGTGTATGGAATGGATTTCCCATAAAAACTTCGTCAAAATACGCTTTTATAATCTCGTGTTCTGGTGGGGTTAAAGGCATCAAATCCTTGAAATAAGCGTAGAACTCACCTGTTCTAGCTAATAGGTGATACTTCTGATATTGCATATGATTTAGCTTAGTTGGCGGCAAATAACCTTCACGTACATTTTGGTATGTTGCATGATGCAAAATAATATCTGCCATATCGTTAATTATGTAGTTGTAATCAAAATGCATTAGTAAAGGTACATCATGTATGCACTCAGTCATAGCTTTATGATTGCCATCAGTTATAATATGTAGTTTAGACTTATCTGGTGCCCAACGCTCTACTCGTGCATGATCATTTGCCATTAAGAAATGTTGTAGTACATTTTTACATCCGCCATGCTTTGTCTTGTAGCGTTCTTTTTTATCCCACACATTTGAGTAGTTACGATATTCACCCTGTTCCATAAGATAGCGTAGTCGACGATCATCTACTAAATCAAAGTCAGCTGGTATCTTTAAATCTACAAAGTTTGATGTTTTATAAAACGAATAGTCAACACTTGCAGGAATTGGTTGTACTAGTTTTGTATTATACTTGGGTACTGTTGAGGTTGCTGTTGATGACTTTATTCCACTGGCACAAACTACTTCTCCTGTGTAGTAAGAACCATCATCTGACACAACTCTAATAGGTGGACTGCCGTCTGTACATGCACTTACTGCACCGGTTGCATTAATACATGCCGTGAGTGTAAGTAAGATTAGTAGTGCTGAGTATTGCTTTATCATGACTTTCTTTCCTTAATGTTTACAATATTAGTTATATTATAAGACATCTTGGCTGAAAAGTCAACCTTTATTTTTAGTTATCTTCCTCTATTTTGTGATGATTCTACTGATCGTTGCAGTTTTTTCCAATCAGTTTCTTGATAGATAAGTGTAAATTCTAGCTCTGTTTCGCCACGTTTTACTTTAACTACTGCTTCATCACCTGGTAATGCATACATAGCTGCAATGAATATTGAGAAAGATGAACGTATTTTTTTGCCATTTATTTCCATAATAATGTCACCATTTTCTATTCCTGCTGCTTCACCTGCAGATAATTTACGTGTAACGTCTGCAATCATTTCTGGAGCTTTGAGTTCTGGTACTTCATGGCTAACGTATGACATGTATCTATCATCACGTTTTGTTTCTTTTATTTCTTCATACTTAAAGTTCTTAGTCATAAACAACATGTCTACATAAGGAACATATCCTTTATCTGCGTATTCATTAGACAAGATATAGTCCATACTACGCACTGCTTGCCTAGCACCAACTGCTAATCCTACACCATCCCAACCTGGTATTGCTCTACCTGGGCTTAGTATTGATTGTGCAACGCCATATACTTTTACATCTTCGCCTATAACAGGCCCGCCACTATTTCCTTGGTTAATGATAGCATCTACTTGTAGCATTAATGAATATGGACGCTGTCCAAATCTTCCATCATATGTAACAATACCTTGTGTACTGTTCCATGGTAAGCTCATACCATGTCCAATAACTACAACTGGATCACCTTCGCTAATGTCATTGTAATCTGCAAATTCTAATGCTTCCCATGTTTCGTTATCTTTTTTGAGGATTTTAACAATAGCGAGATCGGCTACTATGTCATACCCAACGACTTCTTCTACATCATAGGTCCACATGTCTATAGCGGTATTAACCGTTATTTGCATTGTTTCTGGATTTTCAACGTAAGCGTCAACAACATGATAATTTGTCATTACTAGTGCATGTTCGTCAGTTACCTCTATAAAGAATCCAGTACCTCTGCCTGATAGTCTACCAGCTGCTTGGTTCATTTCATTTTCTTTATTTGGATATACTGACATCATTACTACACTTGGAAATGCACTATAGATGTAATCTTTAATTTTACGTTCATGGTCGAACGCATCGCCATTGAATAGAAATGCATTAACATCATAAATGGCCTCGCCTATGGGTTTATTCTTTTTCCAAACCCAAGCTATTCCATCATGTATTGTTTCTTGTATGTTTCTATAATGTGCATTGATAACGACATTTATTACTACTGTTGCCAACAGGAGTATCCCAACTCTCTTTAAATTTCTCACTTAGCATTCTTCCTGTTAATAACTTATGTATGTATTTATGCAAATGATTTATGATTGTTGCCATACATCATTGCCAAAACACCAAAGATTACAGACTTTCCATTCCTGTGTTTCTATTGCATTTACAAGTGTTTTAGTATAAAAAGAATTATTTAAAATGTCCGATAGTGAATGATTATATAAACTAATAGTTTCACCTGGGTGTGGAACTATGGGACCATCGTGTCTATCCAAATCTATATGCTCGTGGAAAGGACTCATAGCCAACGGTTTGTCGTTGAATGTTTCTGTAGCATAGATATAACTACAAGGCCAAAGTACACCCCGAAAGTCAATTTGTATTTGTTTTTCTCTGAACGCATTACACTTACTAGGAGTTTCATGATTAGCTATATCGTCTGGAGCCGAAATAGAATCTTTTAGGTGTAGTAGCTTTTCATCATGTTCGTATATATTTTCTGTGCCTATTGCGTATTCTTCTGTATCAGTTTTTGTATACAAGTCCTCACCAGGAATACAACTGTGTCTAGTTTGAAACCAAGTAAAATTTAAGTCTTTGGCACGTTGCTCTGCTTCGTTATATTGATGTAAGTTATGGTCAAACAACGTAAATATCCAGTTAGCTTGTCCACCTGCAGCAATAAATGCTTTAATGTTACGCACTACCATTTCATATGTTGTTGAACGTCTATGTATATGATGTGTATCTTCTAACCCATCAATTGCAAAGTTTACTCTATGTGCTTTGCCAGATAATGTATTGCCAAGTTCTGTCCAAAACTTCTCATTACGAGCGCCACCGTTGGTATTAATATGTACTGAACATTCAGGGTGTGCATCTACTGTAGATTTTACAAAGTTAACTGCGTCTGGATGCATGCATAAGTCACCTACATTACCGTCAAACAGTATTTCGTTTAGCTTCATGCCTTTTGTATCTTCATACATAATACGCTTCCATAGATCCAACGGCATGTGATTTAAATCTAAGTTGTCTATATTTTTGCCACCAGTAACATTACGAGTACAACCAGGACATTTGGCATTACAATGTGATGTAATTTCAATTTTAATATTATTAAAGTTGTCTAGCCAATTCATTTATATCTTTTGCCATTCAGCATATATACGGTCGCTTAGATCCCACTTACATTCAATTACTCTGCATCCATGTTTGTCTGCCCATTCATAATTAAGTGCTATACTCCAAGGAAAGAAAACAATCTCTTCCATTCCTTTCCAAGGGTGATCACCTAGACCTGGATTTTGCCTCCAGTACATGCGCCCACCTGGCTTCATTAAACTGATTGCTTTTTCAACTTGTGGCTCTACATCTTCAGCAGTGCCAAAGTTTAGACTACCTAAGATAATAGCAACATCATATTTATTATCAGTCTCAAATTCCATTATACCAACTAATTCGTCTGATTCTTTATTTGCAGGATCAATTCCATATACTCTGTCGCCCCAATGCTCTTTGAACAAATTGAATCCACAACCAATATCAATGATACTGTCTGTTTCTTTAACTTTGTCTAGTAATGCCCATCCACTATATTTGTATTGACTATAGTCGGGTTTCCAGTTGTTACCAAAGTATTTGTCTCTGATTTCCTTATCCATATTATACTGCCATTTCTGCCTTGATTGCTGGCATTGGATTATAATTTAATAGTGTATAATCGCCAACACTTGTATTTAACACTTCTTCAAGTGAAGTAAATTCAGGCATTTGTAATTGTGGTAGTTTGCTGGGTTTACGTGACATTTGTTGTAATACTTGTTCCATGTGATTTTGATATATGTGACAGTCGCCACCTGTCCATACAAACTCTCCTACTTTTAATCCAGTAATGCTTGCAAGCATGTGAGTAAGTAGGCTATAGCTAGCAATGTTAAAAGGAACACCCAAGAACATATCAGCACTACGCTGATATAGTTGACAACTAAGTTTGCCGTCCACTACATAAAATTGTGCAAGTGCATGACATGGTGGTAACGCCATTTTATCTATTTCACTAACGTTCCATGCATTTAATATAATGCGTCTGCTGTCTGGATCTGTTTTAATTTGTTCAATGATTTGTGCTATTTGATCTACGCCATTACAGTCACGCCATTGTTCGCCGTATACTGGTCCTAGCTCTTTGACTGTATCTGTGTTTTCATATCCAAGTGCTACACCCTGTGCGTCTGCATTAGCAGTCCAAATAGTGGTCTTGTCTACTAACTCATCACGTGGTAAGCCGTAGCGTAATTCTGCAAGTCTGCGTTCGTCTGTGCTACCTTCGAGTAACCATAACAGTTCACTTACAACACTTTTCCATGCAAGTGTTTTAGTTGTTACGGCAGGAAATCCCTTTTCTAAATCAAAATGCATCTGATAACCAAACACTCCTATTGTGCCTGTGCCTGTTCGGTCACCTTTTAATTTACCATTTGCTAAAATGTTTCCTACTGCATTTAAATATGTTTTCATATTTTACTCCATTGCTCAATAGTCAGCCCATCAATTTCTGTATCAATGTCTACTAACTCGTATGTTTCTAAAATTGCTTGCTCTGGCAGGAATGTATCGCAATCGTATACGCCTACTATTCTACTTAACCAAAGTTCATCTATAATTGGCATTAATGTATTTACAAGTTTAGCCCCGCCAATAATCCAAACATCTTCCTGTTCTAAATCTTCTACCAATAGCTTTTCAACTTCATCTATTGGAACCACACATTGGGCCTTAGGTGCTTTGCCTCTTGTAACTACAATATTGTATCGTCCAGGTAACGGCTTAGGCATATCAGGATCATCCCATGTATTCTTGCCCATTACTACGACCCCACCCTTTGTCATTCTTTTAAACCATGCTTGGTCTGTACTGTTATGAGGCCAAGGTAGCGTTCCATCTTTACCAATGCCCCATCCATCATCACATGCTAATATTGCTTTAATCATGGAATGTAATGTCCAAATGTTCCAAAGAACGCTAGTACAGTAAACACATAGACAAATACCACTAATGCATCTCTACTCATCATTTGCTGGTTCCTTTCTTTTTAATTTTTCAATTAGTTTGTTTTGTTTTTCAATTATCTTATTTTGTTTTTCTAATAGCCTACGCTGTCTTTCAACTTCAGTTAACGTAGGGAATTTTATTACGTTGTTCATTATTATATCCCAAATTTGTTTGGTACTTTAGGATGCCATCTAGCTATTATACATAGTTCTGCTGGCACCACACTTTTCATTTTCCATTGCATGAAGTCTGCTATTTGCCCCCAAAGAGTATGTGCAGATGGAGTAAACCTGGGCATAAATTGTCCATAGGCTGATGCATCAAGCATCTCGTTTATCAGTAAATCAGGCTCGAGATAATTTTCTGCGTGTGATGTAACATGTATCCAATGTAAATCATTAATCCACGCTTTTGCAATTCCATGGCTAGTATGTTCTACAGTAGATTCGCTGTCAAGCAATACAACATCTGTGTTGTTGATAATACTATGACAAAGTCGTTTACATGCTGCTTTATACCATGCTTGTTTTTCGGTTGGTTGCATATCAATACACCAATCAAAATCATCTGGCAAATTAGGATTGTCTTTTTTAAATATAAGACATTCAGTATCCCACCTTGCTCTTACTATACCAACTATTTCTTTTTCTAAATTTAGTTTTTTAATATAATTTACAGACTTAAAATGACTCCATATTTGTCCCCACACACCTTTAAAAATCTCGCTGTGTACTTCCATGAACTCTGCATCATTGTCCCATCGATAGGCTGGTTTTTCTTTTTGATGTTGGCGTAATAGTGGAAAGCGATCAATATCAGCTTTCATAAATTCAGTAAGTTCTTCTTGACTGGTTTGCTGGAAATATGCAAATTTATCTTTAGTCTCAGGTTCCTCACAATGACTCCAGGTATGCCCTACGTGTATTAAATTAAAATGATCTTTGTATATGTCACAGAGAGTATCAAACGTTTCACGTGTATGAGTACGTGTCTCGCCTGACCAAGCCATTATTAGTGTTTGTTTATCTGCCATAGTTATACATCTTTTATTAATTATAGCTTAGATTAGGATAAATGTCAAGTTAAAAAGAGCCACCTTGATATTCTGTATTAGGCGCATGCCCACTGTCTATACCAAGTTCGTCCATTTGACGTCTGCGTTCTTCTTCAGCTTCTCTTCGTAGCTGATCATCTCTGGCACCTTCATCGTTGCCTTCTGTATTTTTGTTACCTGGGTTGATGCTTTTTGGTTTTGACATAAACATAAACTCACCGCCTTTTTCTTCACCGCCAGCAGCTTTCTCTTCAAATTTACCTTCTGCACCTTTTTTGCCTTGGCCTTTTGCTTTAGCCATTGCTTTGTTTATTTCTTCCATGTTCTTATCTGTGTATTCTACTTTATAGTACAACGGCTCTGGAGTATTTTCAATACGAAGCATTAAACGAATCCAAGGTTTAGCTGGTTCTACCCAAACAATTTCAACATCCTTACCAACTGGCAATCCGACAATAGGAGTTCCTTGCAATGCATAAATTGAATAGCCAGTATATGCACTAGAAGTTAATAGCATTGGAATTAAAATCACTAACATTATAGGATTTTTTCGATTTATAATTAATGCATACAGTGTTATAACACTTGTTAAAAAAATTAAAGTTGCTGCTGTATATACCATTTATAATCCTTTGTGCATTGATTTTGTTAGGTCTATCAATGTCTTATTGTTTTCTTTATATTTACAAAGATAATCTATATCTTCATGTTCGTATTTCTCTGTCCATCTAATCCATGCTGTAAATGCATCACATTCTTCAATGTCATCTTCCATATGATAAAATTCTTGTATGTCAGATAGACTATCTTCAATTTCTATAAAGTCTTTATTTTTAACACATTCACCAAAATACTTTAGAGTATTTGGAAAATGAGATTGATGTTCTGTTTTATATTCTATAACACTATTTATATCCATTACTGCATACTGTCTTAGTAAATGTGTAGGATTATCTGAATTTGTTCTGCCTGCTACTGTAACATTTAAGTCTAATTCTTGTGCATATATAGCGGCTTGTTTTGTATCCCAATGCACCCCACCTAAAATTACAAGTGCCTTTTTAAAGCCAAGTGCTTTTAGTTTATGTAATAATGCACATTCATGTGCCCAAGGATCCTGTGAAGCTACAACGTTCTCTATACCAAGCTCTTGTGCGTTTAACATAGATACTTGTAGCAAATAGTCTGTGTAGTGACGTGGAACTTCCATGTACTTGTCCCATATAAGATAACATGTATCTATAGTAGAGTCGTAATTAAATACGGTTGAAGTAAATTCATAGTGTGGTTTAATATCCATTCTTACAAAAAAACTATTACGCTTAATTCCCGGCATTCCATTGTGCCAACTGTTGTTGTGTGATAAGAAACAATATCCTGTATTGTTTTTATACTGTGTTCTAAATAATTCTTCGCCCTTGTTGTCAGAAAATACAGTTCCATAATTTATAGTATTTTGAGTATCAACTATAGGCAAATATATTTGAAATGTTAATGAGAATAAGTTATTCTTTTGATCAGAATGTGCATCATCAAATTGATGTCCTTGGTCAGTGTGTATACTTAACCCAACCTTAAGATGGTCAGCAAAGTAATCTACATCATTGAGTCCAAATTTGTTTAATAGTGTTGTTTTAAATTCTTTGCTTCTGAACTGTTTTTGAATATCCCTAAAGAACTCGTATTTTACAAGTTTGCTAAAATCAATAGCACTTGGTTTTAGCCCAGTCAGTGGATCAGTTGAGTCAGTTAATTGTGTTTGCCTAGTAGCCCACATTAGTTGTTCTAAGTGTTCTTCTGGAAAAAAGTTTTCAAACTCTAAAATAGTAATATCGTTTACAAACGTTGAACCTGCATTTTTAACATTATCAATTATATATTGCATTAAGGAGCCGACGGTTTGTGTGGAACTACTGTTCTTGTATGATTAAATACTTTGCCTACTCTGCCTTCTTTATCTATTTCAAATCCAGGTGCTCGTTGTACTTCACCTCTAGTGTTTAGAATAAGCTCAACTGAGTAAACTTCTTTGTATCTTGGGTTAATGTCTATTACTGTCACTGTTACCTTTAGTGGTCCTTTTTGAGATCCTACCCAACTGTATGCATGTATGTTAGGATAATACATACCTGGTACAATCCCTCTAATATTAATTACTTCTCTGTTTATTCGTATAATCTGTACTTGGCCATCAATTACCATTCTATCGTTGTTAGTTCCAAGATCGTCACGTTCAAGGTTCATGCCCATGCCGGCTTTATTACTAAATCCAACAGGAGGATCACTGTCGTGTCCTAACCATAAGTCAACATCTACTGAACTTTGATTGTCCCATTCAATAACAATCATTGCTTCAGCTTTAGATGGAATATCTTGTTTTTTGGTGATTGGGTTTATCAGCAAAAATGCAATAACAAATAGGACAACAAATCCTAATAATACATTAAACAACATATCGTTGAATGCGAGCTGATTCCCGCTGCGTCTACGTGCCATGTTCTATTATTCCGTTATTTCGTGTTCTACTGTAGTGATTTGAATCTTAAGAAATAAACTAAAGACTAAACCAGACAGTGTTGTTACTAGTGCAGTACTCATGCCAGTTGCCATGTTACTTATAACTGCTTTCATTGAATCTATATCACCTGGGTCAATACTTCCTAAAGTACTACCTAGCATTAACATAAATCCAATCAGCGTACCAATCATGCCTACACTTATGCAGCTTTCTGCAATAAACCAAGGCGTGTCATAATTATGTTTTTTTGTATATGCAATATAGCCAATACCTGCAGTGCCTATTACCCACATTGTGAAAGTAACAAAACTTAAATAGGTTTGATCTGCTTCAAGTAAGAAAGCAATAGCACCAAATTGAATTGCGACACCTACGCCAATAATCTGTATAACAGCTGCTAGCCACCATATCATAAATCGAGTATTCATTGTGATTTCATCCTTTTAAATTAACTGAATGAAAAGACTTATTATATTATACTCTCAAGTAGTGTGTAATATTGCTACTTCCCATCATACTTATTTATGACATTTTTGGAGGGTAACTATGTGTACTTAATTCGAAACAACATAGCTTCTTCTTCATTCAAAAAGATGTATGCTGATACTACTGACTCTATGTTATGTGCTAGATGCTCTAATGGAGTTGTAGTTATGTTACCACGTGGTACTAGTGTTGCAGTGTCTAGTTCACGTAATAATTCTAAAAAATATTTTCCAGTCATTGCAACTAGGAAAATTTCTTTACCTTCTATTACTGAGCCACCTTTCAAATGTTTTACTATCGTTTTCATTGTCTGTTTCTTCTATTGCTAAATCAAAAACTGCTTGCTGAAAATAATTCCAGTTAGCGAGTGTGAAATCATATCCTGTAGATACTCTAACAATAGTATTTACGACAGCGTCTTCGGTGGTGTTACAGCCTTTAAAATTATGTGTATGCCAGTCTTCAAACAAGTTCCAATTGGGTCTTATGTCAATTCTATCACACATAGTATCATACGCAACAGATGCTTTACTGATAAAATCAATATTAAACAACCTAGTCATATATGGGTATGGAACTTCTTCTCTATGGCTTACTTCTATTTTATAACCTTCTAGTAATTGATCTCTATATTCTTTATAACCATGTTCCATAATATAGTTTAGGCCCTTGTCGGCAGCCAATAACAACATTCTAAACGGCTTGTTTAAAAAGTAATCACACGCATCACCTACATTAACTTTTTCATTTCTACGTAGTGCTATTTCGTCTATAACAGTTAGTAAATAATTATCAGAACCAGTTAAATCAATGTGTTGCTCTAAGTGTGAGTTAAGCAATAAGTCAATATCAGCAAGGTTACTTTTATATGTAAAAGTAGTAACATCAGGATCAAATCTTTCGTTAGTCTTGTAATCAAGTAATCCCATCCATTTATCATCCATGTAATATGGACAAAACTTTGTTACTTTTACATTTCTCGCTTGGCTAAATTTAAATGCATGTGGTAATGTAAATTTAAAGTTTGAATCTAGTATAGGTTCGGCTTCGATGTCTTTCATATCTTTTAGCATGTCTACTAATGCTTGTTCTAAATCATCACTGCCATCAATTTCTCTACATTTGCTAACAAGGACGTCATTGTCAATTGGCTGACCAATGTCATCAAACAAATAGTTTGGTGGGCTAGGAACATATGCGATATCTTGTGGAATGGCACCCATGTCATTACTTAGGCTTAATAGTGTGTTAATTCTAGAGCTGTAAGTATAGGTGTTAAAGTTGTTGTAGGTTACCGGAAGAATTAAATTTTGTAGTTTACTCATTTAACGTTCTTGCAATTTCAATCATTGTAGCACTTAAATTAATCTCTGGGTCTGCTACTTGTGTATGCTTAATTAAGCCTTCACGTATTGCAAGCACACAACTATCATATTGAAAGTCGTTCTTTGTATAAAGATCTAAGTTCTTGTAAAGCCAAGTAAAGATATCGTTATACTCATCAGCACGTGCAGATTTGACTATGAGCTTTCGTGCATCTTGTATCTTACCACTACGGAATAGGTCTACCATACCTAGTCGCCACTCGCTGCTACTGCCGCTATCTGTATCGGGCATAGCAAGTGTATTATCCACAATCATCATTTGCACTGTGTTAATAGTTTTACGTAAGTCAGGATAATTTGCACGGACCATTGCGTCTAAGGTCTCTATGTCAAAGTTTACTGCATTTTGTGCAAGGATCTCTCCTACACGTACTGTGAAATCGGTGTGGTCAAGTTCTTCAATATGGAAGCCTTGACAACGTGAATGTAATGCTGGAATAATCATGTTAGGATAGTTACAGGTCAATATAAAACGTACAGTAGCATGATACTGTTCCATCACTCCACGCAATGCTGCTTGGCCTTCAGGACTAATATGGTCTGCTTCGTCTAGCAAAATAACTTTAAACTCACCCCAAGGCATAGTTTCACTAAACGCACTAATACGCTTACGAATCATTTCAACGCCATTATCTCTACTAGCATTAATATAAAGTACATCTGCTTTTTCTACATCTAGTTCTGCAATAAGAACTTTTGCTAATGTAGTTTTACCAGTGCCAGGACTACCGCTAAAAAGTAAGTGTGGAATGCCGCCATCGTCAATCCAGTTTTGTACTTGTGATCGTTGTGCTTGATCCTTGAATACGTATTCGTCTACTTTAGTAGGACGATACTTTTCTACCCATAACTCTTTCATGTATATTCTCTTTTGTTCTGCTTCATTGTATTATTATATACGATATTGTACATTTGTCAAGTATTTTATAGCGTATATTCAAAATTTAATGTATCTTGATTTGTACTAATTAGTTCAGCACCATTGCGTAAATGAAATCTACGTGCCATTTCTGTTTGTGGACTAAGTGTAACAAACCGTACTGCACCTTTAGCTTTAGCTTCATTTGCAGCAGTATGAACCATCTTTCTGCCTGCGCCTGGAGTATACGCCCAAACAGTATAGAACATTGCTACACTACCTGTAACACCGTCAGCATACAATGCCTGCAAATCACGTTCATCACGTGCAACTTCGTCGGTATATGCTACACAAATAACTGCATCAACAACACCATCTGTTTCTAGTGCCATTACTTCTCTGTTGTTTTGTATGCGCCATGCTTTATGCAGGTGCGCCCTTACTGGATCTTCTTCGACTAAATGCAGTTTATATTCAGGTGTTAGGTAAACCAGTTCCATTAAATTTTTGTCCATCTTTGTACCATACTTTTACGAATATATCCACGTTGCTTTACCATGTGCCAACTATATTTTGTGTTTAAGAAAATACTACAATAGTTAGCCTCTAGTGGAAGTTCCTCTATGATTGAATCTTCATCAGCCATAAGCACAGTTCCGCCGTCTGTGTAACATCTCGGTTGTAGGAATATTTGCATGGTCATTAATGATAGATCTTTATCTCTATGTGGAAATTGTAGTTTGTGTTCAGGGGTGTCTAGTTTAAACTTTTGATTTGCATCATAGTTTAATACACCCATGTTAAATTTATTGCATATAGCATTAAATAATCTACGGCTTATATACGCATCATCTAATACGCAACTTCTCCAACTGCTTTCTGGATCCCAACATTCTGACCAGTCTACTTCATTGTGCTGATCAAGTAAATTATGGTATTCTGAATTAGGCAAGAAATTAGCAATTTTGATATGAGGCCAAGGATTGGTACTCACGGTTGAAGATTCAACCTTAGATACAAGGTAGTCTAGTAGTTCACTCATTCTATATACTTTACTAAATCTGGAAAGTAGTCTTTATAGTTCATGCCACTTGCTCTATCGCAAAACTCGATATATTTTACAACAGATTCTGGAAACTTATCATAAGGATTATCAAATCCTGCTGTATAGTTAATGCATTGTTCTGTATGATGTCTATATATTTCTATGTAATCTTCATCGTCTGTGAATTGCTCTATATTGTCATAACACCATTGCATATCTGCTATTGCTTTATCTCGTAACACATTGGGTAAGTATGCAACACTTGTAGGGTGATCAATAATTAGACTTGTGTGAAAAGCCACATCATAATCTGTCCAGTCTTTTGTAAGTTCTTTCCAACGCAATGCACTAAACAAATTATATGTCACTGTGCCGTTAATTTTCATGCCTCTTTTACCACCCATCTTTTCCATACGGAACTTTTGAATCTTAGTTAAGCAATCTTTAAGTAGATCAATTTTACCATATGTACGGAAGTATTCATATGTATCAAAGCTAGCGTCAATACTTCCTCTAATATGCACATGTCTAAAATGTTCCCATAATGGAAAAAACTTTTCAATGTTCTTAATATTAAGATTTGTATTGTACTCTAAGTATTTTGTAGCAGCACTTCCGGTATCAATAAAGTGTTGTAAGTAACGTGGGTGCTCTGGTGTAAGTAAAGGCTCACCGCCTGTAAAACTTAAATGCTCAAGTGCATCTAATGTATCTAATAAATCTTCTTCGTAGTCAGTATCACTAGTTAATGTGTTTTTGTAATATGTTGTTAATCCAGTTTCTACAATATTAGTATCAATGATGCCATTGCCGTTTTCCATAAGACCATCATTTTCCATGTATATTTTTGCATTGTCGCCTTTAGACAATGTTTCTACCCACTTAGTACTACTATGTGGTCCACAATGCATACAACGTAAATTACATAAACTACTTGGACGTAATTCGCCACGCTTTAATCCACCAATATCAGCTTCGATATGATCTGCTTTAATTTTATCTAGGAATGCTCTTGCACCTTCAGGATCATCTTCAAAATATCTATCAAAGAAATCATAATAAAAGTGAACTCTAGGGCTGTTACTATTTCTATCTTCTGCGGCATAGCAACTACGACAGTTTTTATTGCGTCTGCCTTCCCATAAATCTCTTCTGATCTTTTGCATGGGTTGACTATTGAAACTGTCTTTTAAGCTAGTCTTTTTCCAACCACCTAAGTTTTGTTTGCCACGGTAGCAAGTGTATACGGCTCCATCTTGATCTAAGTCAATACTAATATATGGAGCCGTACAAAAAGTCTCGGAATTCAATCCCATTTCGTCGAGTTCTCTTTTCATTTCCTCGAGGCTTGGATTCCGCATTTGACCCATATTAATAAGACTCTATAACTTCGTCTGCAATGCCATGCTTAACTGCTTCTTCGGGTGTTAGCCAATGGTCTGTTTTTGGTGCAAGCAAGTGCTTACGAATGTATGGTTCTTTTTTGCCTGTGCATTTCATATAATGTTCAAGTAGTTTCTCATTGGTCCAATCCATGTGCTTACGGCTTTCAACCATATCATGATATTGCCCACGTGTGCCACCACTAAACTCATGGCTCATAACTGCGGTATTTTGTGTGAGATATCTATGTCCTTTTGCGCCTGCCATCATAAGCATAACGCCACACGATGCAATTGAGCCCATTCCGTATGTATAAACTGGAATGCGTGACTGTTTGATAATATCAATTAAGTGCATGCAACTATCAACAAGTCCGCCTGGACTGTTAATATACAAGTGAATAACATTTGGTGCTTTTTCTGTAGGCATCAAATTATATTCAATAATCATCTTAACCAACGGCATACAATTCTCTTGATTAAATTCTTTGTCCATATGCAATACACCATTCTCACGCAAATAGTCACCTGGTTGTTTAGGTGGCACAGGCGGAGTAGGCATAGGTGGAGGTGGTGGTGGTGTAGGCACTTCTTTAGGTTCAGGTAAAACTGAATTATCATTCATTGTGATTAATTTCCTTTTAATTTATGTTTTAATTTGGTACGTAGCCGCTTGTTATTGCATGTCTACTTGCATCGTCTGATGGGCGTTGTGGAATAGCCTTACCTCTGATTTGAATATTGTCGTCTAGCATTGGATTATTTTCAGAAACCATTAAGCAATCTTTATTATCTAATAGATAAACTTTTAGTTCGTTGTCTATTTTCATGCCGTTGCTCCAACGTCCATGATCGACTAGAACATATGCACCTTCAGTCAACCAATCAATATCGTCTCCGACACTGTACACTTGGAACCAACGAGGTCTAACTGCATTTTCAGTGCCATCTTTCTCAAGAAGAATAATACCACCTGCTGTAGTTGTTTCTTCGCCTGGATCGTCAATCATTTCGGCCAGGATCTTATTACGCATTGCTTTTACTTTAAGTGTCATTTCTTATCCTTAGGGTTACGAAGAATATCAATTTCTTCCATGCTTCCGTCCATATATTCTACTTCATAATATGAACTTCCATCTTCACGTTCACGTTCAGTTCTTGATATCTCTATTTCTGCTTCATCTTTTGTAGGGATATCTTGCTTTGGTTCAGCTTTTGGTGAGGTGTTTATTTCTTCTTTGATGCCTACTTCTTTTTCATCAGAGCCTGGAACATTATTTTTATAAAATTCCTTAGAAATATCTTCACGTGGTATAGTAACTTTTCCACGATTGTCAATAATATCACCACGTGCATTAATTGGCACATTACTAATAGCACGAGTCTCTTCGTTTTGTGCAGCCAATGCGCCCATGTTGAGCACCTTGCCTTGCGCTGTTTTAACTGTTTTCATTTCAAAAACTCCTTTATGTCTAAATCATATTTAATGCTGTTTACTCTGTGAACTCCTAGCAAATATAACACATAACTTGCTACACTTGATCCACGCCCAACACCTAATACAATGTTATTTTCTTTGCATAAATCCACTAGGTAAACTAAAAATCTTAGTACTGGAATTAAGCCACGTTCACGATACATTTCAATTTCTAAATGCACCCTATCACGCTCTTGATATGTTAGCTCTCTATTATTAATGAATCTAACCACGTCAAGTTCTTTATACTCTGTGGGCATTGCCCAATTACTCATACATTTCTCAATGTAGTTGTCTTTCTTATACTCTGGCTGTGCAGTAATAACATCTTTGTTGTCATACATATTACACCAGTTGTTGTATATATTTATCGGCTCTACATCATCTATAATTACATCACTAACACGCCTACCAGATAACCAGCCATCGATAAGATCGACTTCGTTTACTATTGTTTGTCCGTGATAGTTTGTTTTCATGTGTTTATATTTCATTATAGTTGTCGTATACCTGTTTCCTACATTCATTTACTAGTTCTTGCCAATTATCTAACATAGGAACACCAAGTCTATCTATTAGAGTGTTATACTCTAATTTATCACCATTTAGTATTAATCCAATATCTATCTTTTGAACTGCTACTTCTAACGTATTATTAATGTATTCGTATAAGTGTTTATTATACCACATTTTAGGGTCTTTGTCAATGGTTATATGTGGTCTTATTGCAACTAACCTATTGTATATTGGTGCGTATAGTGCCTTGTTACATATTGGAACTATTACTTGTGTACAGTTACTTTCAGCTAAAACATGTTCAGCTGCTCTTTCTGAATCTGCACCAGTCATATCAGGCCCATAAAACTCATGGTATGGTTGTACTTTGTATGCTAACCTATTAAACTCCCAACTTACTTCTGAAAAGTTGCTAACTGGAAGTTTACTATGATGATTGTTTTGTTCTTTTAGATGATTGACAAATTCTTCCCAAGTAGTATCACCATACCACCACTTGGCTTGTGTAGTATAATCAGTAATACGCTCTGGATGCAATGGATCGCTATATTCAACATCAAGTTCTAACCTATTTGGGAAGCCTTCGTGCTGGTTAATAAACCATGTTAACC
>JACKZZ010014875.1_pt1 | contig 66830 bp, 31 predicted proteins | sample 8027871 | NCBI WGS metagenome assembly JACKZZ01 (sample SAMN15724774, study PRJNA655200) | protist metagenome | isolation source: fluorescence activated cell sorting (FACS) single amplified genomes of... | place: USA: West Boothbay Harbor, Gulf of Maine | collected 2000-07-19
CAGTTGGTAAAGGCCACCTCGATGTCGTCAAGTACCTAGTCGATCAGGGTGGTGCCAGCAAGGGGGCATTATCAAGGTATGCTGAGACATACAGGACTGTGTGGGCAATAGTAAGGTCGTTTTAGCTAATAGATATTTGATGAAAGTGAACTAAAGGCAGATTTGTATTTTTGCATTTACATAACAATAAAAAGATGTTTGATCCCTCTCGATACACGGAGGTAAGTTTCATATCCTCTAATATATCATACTAAATCATATATATACATGCGCCAACTTCCCCATACATTATCTCCCTTTCCCCTATAGTACCTTAGTAGGTACGTTTCGTTTTATTGAAAACACCTAAGCCTGATTTGCTGGTGCGGGTGGAGCCTTCTTGCCTCCTTTGCGGTTGCCACCATTGAGACGGTCCTTCTTACGTTTTGCAGCTTCTTCAGCTTTTTTGATAGCTTCTGGATCAGCATTACTATCTTTGGCTTCTAAACCAATTCTATTATAAACACTGTCATCGACATCATTGTACTGAAGCTTAACTTTTAAGTATGCAGAGATAAAAACATTTTTCTCAGCAGATGTAGTACTATATACATCAATTACTTTAAATAACATAAACATAGCAGATGTAACAAATGTAGTTGTTGTTGATTCATTTGGTTGCCTCATAATTGAAATATAAGATAGTATAGTATTCACGACGAATAATACGGCGGAAATGTAATAAGACATTCGATACATGCTATCACGATTAGAAATTTCAGTTGCTGTTTCTGGTTTTAATAATTTCATTCTTTCACCAACCTCTTTACCATCTTGTGCTACATCATCATTAACATCCATATGAGCGATAAGATAATTTTCTCGACGATATTCAAATGTATACATGACAGCAAATGAAAAGAATGCTACAAAGTTAAATAATATTGTTATAGTACGAAATTGAGCATGTGAACCTCTATCAGCAGTTGATAAATTCTGATTGAATGTACAAACACTACCACCACAATCTTGAGGTACGAATATAACCAGTAAGGAACCAATCATCATTTGGTAGGATTGAACCATTAATGTAATAGCAACAGATATTAACTGTTGTGTATCTTGTGATGCAAACATATTTATTAGCCATTCAGATGTTGTTTGCTTAGCACGACATGTATCACATAATCCATCATTATTGCCCAGGCAATCCGCTATAGCAATGTATATTGTGTGTGTGATCGGATCATTGAGATGAAAGGGAAAATTTGTGGTTAGAGAATTGTTTTTTCATATTATCAGGATGCAAAATAAATTTTGCATAGTTTTAAGAATGCACTAGTATGATTTATAAATCAGTTTAGCAATATTTAATCGCGTGAATCTCTTCACCGGATCCTCCTTTTTTACCGGACGATTGAAGGACACTTACGGACTAATGTACTGTCATTATCGCACTTAGCGCATTTAACTTTGTTGTCATCTTCGCCGCCTGCACCCATTATGTTGTCTAATCTCAAAATAAATTACTAAAAGAGCAACTAAATAGGCCGAAACGTGCACACACGGGATGCTCCCCCGGGGGCCCGCGTACCGCTCCCCCGGCGGCAGGGCCAAAACAGGAAAAAGGTCCATCAAGTTATCCGGGTAACCACAGTTCATTTTTATCGTCAATATGTTGTCTATATGCACTAATAGGTGTGTTTCATTAGTATCCTCTGGAAAGAGCAGTCGTTGTCACAGTTTGTTTAGTGGTTTGTGGCATAAAGCATCCAAAGTTATCACTGCTGATGTTTTCCCAACTAATATGCAGTTATATAGTGCACATTTAGGTCATGTGTCAGGAACAGTAGGTGAATGGAAAGTTTTTAATGATGCTGATTACGGTGGTAATAGTCATGGTACATTTACTGATATGGAGGAGGATAGAACAATTGCAAATCATAATATTTGTGATACACAAGAGATCCAGCATCAACAACATCTTAAAGATAATGGTGTAATGCCCCCATCAACTGAGTCACCATCAATATTAAATCATTCTCATGTCAATTTTACACGATTTAAAGGTCAAGTTAATATAAGTGATGATATAAAAGAAGAAAATCAAGTTGTGGGTGGTTTCGTAGCATTTAAAGCAAATGTACAAGGACCAGCAATTGACTTACGAGATTATCAAGGATTAGAAGTTGTAGTACGTACTAACCGACCATTGCAATCGTTTATGCTTAATATGGGTACGTATACACTTATAGAGGATGACATGTATCAATTGAAGGTCCAGTTAAAAAATGATGAAAATCATGGCCATGGTAACCATAAAAATGATAATAATGGACAATGGAAAACGTTACAAATACCATTCCCTATGTTTCGCTTGACAGCAAGAGGAATTACAAGAGAAACACAGCGTGCTAATGACAGTTTGCGCTTAGAATCCATTGGTTTTCTCTTTCGAGATAAATTCGATGATGATGATGATGATAATAATAATGATGGTGAATTTCAATTAGATATACATAGTATTGTTGCAGTGCCTGATGGAATTACCTTTATGTAAGAAATATAGATGAAAACAACTGTATCATTATGTAAATGAAATGTATATGTTCTGTCCTTCCAGAGATAGGTTCCAAGTAATGTGATGAGATTTTGTCACAGCACGCACGGTATACCAATGTATTATTTGTTATAATGTAATAAATGTAACTAATTAGATCAACTGATTGATCAGCGGGAGCTGACCCTACTTACATATTTCAAATTATTATAGTGTCATACTATACTTCGAAGTATACCTCTCTCTTCCGCTATATTATCTTATGCGATCATGCACATTATGCATAATCATTATAATCTTATTTATTATTATCACCTTCAATAGATGATAATTGTACCCAAGATGAATCAGTATCTTGTTTCCATAACGTTACCATATTATCGCCACAACTAACTGCAAGAACATTCCCTGTCACTGACCAGGATACTCGCCATACAGGTGAATCAAATACTTTTAATAATGTTGATTTCCATGTACCATCATCACCCAAATCAGACCATATATGGACACTACGGTCTTCAGAACATGATGCAATAATATTGGAAGGTAAACCAGACGTCGGAGCCCATGCAACATTTTTTATTAAGCCCCTCTTTTAGGACTAGTATTAGCTGACGTAGTTACTACCGGGGGTTTTGGGGGAATATGACAAGTCCGAAGATATTCTCTGTCTGCTTTTGATTGTGGTAATGTTAAACCTCCACCACGATATACTAATTCTCTTCTTGCAATGGATTTGATAAAAATGTTAGTAGGTAGCGGTAATGTTGTATATTCTTGCTGTCTAATAACATGTTCCAACTCACGTGCCTTAAGGTCATCATAATTGGCATTATCATGGAGCGGAACAAGCAGGTCCATCTTCAAGTACCGCTTAAGGATACCATGAATTTCAAGTTCCCTTTCAGCATAAAACTTGATGCGATCTTTTAATTCATCTTTTGCAGACTTTCGTTTCTCTTCTTGCTCTTTTTCAATTGCTTGCCAGTCATGATAATCGGTCTCTTCTTCTTGATACCTAATTACCTTAGATAACTCACTGCTTTTGTCTTGATTTGGTGAAGTAGCTTCTGAAACTTCACTCGCATCCACATCATCTTTTGACAACGCGAGTAAACCGGTGGACGATGTAGTCACAACTACAATGTTGTAACAACAAGTGTCAGTCATCTCAATCTCAAGGATCTCTTCAAGATTGAAGATTTGATGGGTTGCAGGTATTGATAAAAACAGTATTAGGAAGATGTTTAGATTTCAAAATTACCACTACAACTACACCAATAAATGAGACAATATTAACTAAGGAATAACCTATATTACGCGTCTTATTTGACCTTTCAAATCCCTCAATAATTTACGGCCGGAATCTCGTACAGACGTCGGCCACGGGAAAGGATGGGACTCAAGTGAGAGTTGGGACTGGTCAGCAGTATTGGTCACTATATAGTTGCATCTCACAGTGTGAATTTTCTCCATATTTGTGGTTAAAATTGCATAATCTTATTTGTGAAACCTGAAACGACAACCAAAGCTCCAGTACAATTTTTATCAGAGTCGGGCACGATGAGTGATAAGGATAAATATTTCTGGGGTCCATGTCCTGTACAAATTTGGATACCTGTGAAGTTAGATCCATCGAGCTTCAATCTTGATTTAAATAGCGTGAAAACAGAAGTTAAGGTGATACCTGTACTCGATCTCATAGAAATGCCTGCAACATCGAACACGAACAAGGGTAATACAAAACCATACATAACATTAATGGGTAATTTAATTCCTATGGAAGATAAATATGCTATAACAGATGCGCCAGATGACTTCATTGGTTTAACTGAAGTTAATTCAGCTACTATATTACATGCCTCTAGAGTCAGATTTGGTAAAAAATTAATCTATACAGCATGTGGTGATGTACTAATGGCATTAAATCCATTTGAAAAGATTGCAGGTTTATATAGCCCAGAACAAATGGCATTATTTGCTGATAATTTAAAGACTGAATCATTATCTAGTCATGTTTATCAAATTCCTAGCAAAGCATATAGTTCAATGTGTGCATTTGGGAGAGACCAAAGTATTCTCATCAGTGGTGAATCAGGGGCTGGTAAAACAGAATCAACAAAACAATGCTTAGCATTTTTAGCTAATATTGCTGGTGCTATGGTTGCAACAGCATCAGCTGTATCTAGTGGTAAAGGTAGAAGAAAATCAATATTAAAAGGTACGAGTACAGAGGCAGTGGATATTGCCAACCGCATTGTAGCAGCTTCACCAATATTAGAAGCATTTGGTAATGCTAAAACATTACGTAATCCAAATAGTAGTAGATTTGGTAAATGGATGACATTAAATTTTAATGATAATAATCGTATTTGTGGTAGTACTATTGTTTCTTATCTATTAGAAAAAGGTAGAGTTAGCAGTCCGTCTAAAGGTGAAAGGAATTATCATGTATTTTATCAATTATTACGGGGAATGTCAAAAGATATATTATGCAATGAACTTGGTTTAACAAATGAACAATGTAATACCATACATCATAGATATTTAAATGGCAGTTTTAATGGTGAAGAAGCACCTGACTTGGATGATAGTGTTAATTATAAAGAAATGTCAGAGTCATTTAAGGCAATGGGTTTTACATCTAATGAAGAATTAGAATATTATAAATTAGTTATTGGTATATTGTTACTAGGTAATATAGATTTTACACCAGAGGACGACGGTGAAAGTAGTTGTGTGACAGATGCAGATAAGGGAATTGGTGATAATGTGGCCGCCCTTTTGGGAGTCGATCCACACGGACTCCGTAGCAGTTTAGTTAGTCGGACAATGTCAACTGGTACAAGAAAGAGTATAGTTATAAGAAAACTTAATGTTGATGCTGCTGCGTCAACACGTGATAGTGTATCGCGTGCAATTTATGATTCTTTATTCAAATATATCATAAAACGAATCAATGCAAAGAATGAAACGTCTGGTAGTAGGCTTATTGGTTTATTAGATATATTTGGTTTTGAAATCTTTGAATCAAATTCATTTGAACAATTATGTATTAATTATTGTAATGAAATGTTACAAAATCATTTTAATTTTGTTATATTTACTGCAGAAAAAAAATTATATTATGATGAAGGAGTTGAATGCGCTTCAATTGATTTTCATAATAATGATAATATTATTGCTGATATTGAATATACATTTTTAGACTTAGATGAAGAAGCTAAAACATCTGGTACAAGTCAAACATGGTTCAATAAGTTAATAGATAAATGCAATATATCTAAAACAACCAAAAAATATGATACATTCAATGTACCCTTAAAACGAGATAGTTTTATCATAAACCATTATGCTGGTGCAGTGTCTTATAAGCCATTATTATTTATTGAAAAAAATCAAGAAACATTTTCACCAGATTTAATTGAATTAATGTTATCAAGTACAAATCAATTAATAGTAGATATATTTGTCGATCAGAAGCCAGAAGATATGAGTGCAACTTCGGGTAGATCCAAAGCAAAAGTGAAATCAATAAGTAAAAACTTTCATGTTCAATTAAGTAACTTAATGACAATGCTGCGTGCTACTGATAGTCATTTTATACGATGCATTAAATCAAATGCTGCATGTAAACCGTTACTTTTTGATGTTGATTTGGTTCAAAGACAGTTATTATATAGTGGTGTTTTTGAAGTCATCAAAATTCAACAATCTGGGCTACCATTCCGATTAACTAAAAAAATATTTACAGAAAGATATTCATGTTTAGTAAATGATATCAAACAACGTTGGTCATTTGATTCAACAGAAGATTTTATAAAATATATGGTTGACAAATTCAATTTACAATATATACAATGTGGTAAAAATTTAATATTTTATAAAGGACAAGATCATCGTAAACTTGAACTTGCTAGAAATTCAATTCATGCAATTTATTCTGTATTATTGCAAAAGTGGTTAAGAATGATAGTAACAAGAAAAGCTTATCGCAGGCTACGTACCAATAATGCTGATTTTGAGGGGCATATGATTGCATTAAATATACCAAAATCAAAAGATTCATTTAAAAAATTAGAGGCTACAATATTACGCATAGCGAACATGGCTGGGATTGGCGAGCCATTATTAGCGCATATTTGTCATATAAAAGAACAAAGATTAGATTTATTAGATAGACAAGTTAAAGTTATCAAAAAATTAAAAGAATTAAATGATGAAGAAAATTCAACATCAAAATTTGATTCCTTAGCAGAAGTAATTATTGAAGCGAAAGCAGTCCAATTGCATGATAATAATGATGTAACGGAATGTAGTAAATTAATTCAAAGATATCAATCTGCAAAATTATTTGCAAATACTATTGCAAATGCAGATAATGTAAATTTAGGTGACTATACAAAGGATCAATTAGATGTAGCTCTTTCAAATATGACAGAATTTAAAAATATTTTACCAAATGCAACATCATTATTAAAATCAGTACGAGAAAAAAAATTAGCCTTTGAACGTGAATTAAATGAATTATTACCAAAAATGGAAGATGCTATTAAAAAAGAAGCATTTATAATGGATGGTGATGGTAATCTTGTCCAAGCTGGTGTAGTTACTAGTGGATCAACTGGAAACGTACTGAGGTCATTATTAAATAAAATAGAATATAATGATTTACAATCAGGTGATTGTAGATTTTTATATAAAGATTGTAAAGTATTTATGCATGTTAGAGATGATTTAATGGCAAAAAAAGATTATGAGGGTATGATAAGAGAAGTTGATAGCGTACTTGGCATTGCTACAACACCTGCAACGACTACTGGCAGCTCTCTATCGACTAATACTGATGACACTAAGTCTGAAACTGATACACCAAAATCTTCACCATTTTTAATACCACAATTAAATTTATTCAAGCAGTATGCTCAAGTACATCAAGCTGAAGTGCTTTTATCGCATGCAATGGCTAATGGTCAAATTCCAGCTACAGCTGTCACAAGTAATACTGAAAGTTATGATAATATTATAAAAATACAATCCGAATTTGATCAAGTATTATTGTATAGTTCATTTGTAAAAGAACCATCAAATAATATGTTATGTATGATATCATCGACAAAAGCTGTATATAATTTACGAAATGCTTATTTGAACCAAGATTGGGATCAATTAAATATATTATGTAATGAAATTGCGGAAATGTGGGAAATTGATGATGAAAATAATCGTTCTATTAAATTCAAAGATACTTTAAATGAAATTCAAAATGTTAAATGGCAATTAAAACATTTAAAAATTATTAAAAAAATATGTAATATATTAGAAAATAAATCATTTACTTTAGCTAAGATCAATGATGATGACTGGTCTGTGGTCGCACAGACATGCGATTCTGATGACCAAATTGTGAATAATATTATTCCAATGGCAATACCCGAGATAAGCACAGCATTGCATGCATTAGTACCTCTAACATCAGCAATTATCGAATTTAGACGCGCCATAGGGACGCGAGACTTACCTAATGCGAATATAGTGCGATTAGATATACGTCGAAGATTGTGTGATAGAATTGAAGGCTTGTCAGAGCATACACGCTCATTATTATCATCTGATTTAGTATATGGAAACACGTTATTATCAGTACTATCAGCAGAAGTAGATCTTGAAGATTGTCTCACTGCAGGATCGGATGTGAGAGCTTTTCATGCTATCTATAATTCAAAAGAAAAACCTTTTGATACTACTACATTAACCAAAGAAAACCGCCAAATTGCTCGTAGTAGAATAATAAGATTAAAACGTGCTTTAAAACAAATTAATTCATTTGGACATAAAATGAGCGTTCATATAGAATTATTATGTGACATAGGTGATTTCGTCAAAAATTGTTTAGAATCATTGATTAAATCTACATTTTCAGTGCTAGACACTAATGGTGGTAATAATACCACTACTTCGTCATTGTATGATAATAAGATTAGTAGCTCTGTTGGTGCTGTCGCTGCTATTGCCATGACTAAAGCAATACCAACTACTAATTATTGGTCAGATATGTTGGACAAGCTACACAGAATAGATAGTATGACATCTTCCGTGTGTGCTGATTATGATGATATGTCGAACGAGTTAAGTATGAGAGCAATATATATAGACCTTATCGAAGTTTTGGAACGATGCTATATTTTTGGTAGTGTTGGTCATGTTGTAGTGGTATGCCCTGAAGGCATTACTACTTTTATTGAAAAAGTAAGTGCAAAATTAGCTTTAAAAACAATGGAATCAGATCCAGCCGTTAAAAAATTAGAATTATTATCATTAAGTTGGATAAATTTATGTGAAAATGTTCGTACATGTTCTTGGAATGAAGTCAATATAAATGTAACAAAATCGTCAGAACTAATAGAAGAATTGACATATCTACCTTCGCATCTCCAGCAGGAGTGTAAGACAACGATATCATTTCTCAAAGATTTGTGTGGATTTATTCAAACAAAAGAGATATTGAGAAATGTAATTGCACACGAATATAAGATCATTATATCAAAATCATCAGATTCTGATAATAAAAATAAGAATATACAACAAAATGATGACTTATCTTCTATTCACTTTACCCGTGATGTATCAAAAATCGCTACAGCTGTAGATTCCATACAAAAGGCAATTGATGCTTTACAAAATTATCACAGTACTGATCATGAATCTGTAGCATTATTAAACACTGCTAAAAAAATACATGAAGTATATGCATGTTTACTATCACATAAAGGTAGTCGAAGACTAGATCCACGTTTATTAGAGCAAGCTATGTTAAGTGTTGAAGATCCTATATTTCCAGTAACATGCCCAGAATTTTATCAAATATATCAATCAATAAGACATGAACACATGCTAATTGACTTTCACAATGCTATACTAGCATCTAATGATGCTGCCACTGCTGCAGCTCTTGACGCTATTACTAGCGATGTTACCACCACTGACACTTCTGTTGTACCTACTACTGTTACTGATGATGAATCTTCATCACCATCAATAACTTCTACAAAAACAATGACTATAATGAAGAAAAGTAGCGAGAATCTTGCTGGGCGTGAAGTTGCACGTAGTGTCATACAAGCTCAGCGTAGTTGGCATGTGCCTATTACAGTACAACCATGGACTAATTGCATGCAATGTTTATCATCTCTCGAGCGTGCTCAATCAATTAATGACAACATTGCTGTTGCTGTTGCTGTTGAAAAATTGCAAAATGCATTAAATAATGTTCAAACAAAAACAAAAGCATGTACTACTTTATATGAAGCATTATCATCTAAATTGTCTTCAGCAATGTTATATTTAAAAGGAGAAGAAGAAGAAGACGTTAAGGTATTAGATACTTATACAGCTATTGGTGATGATAATGATGATGATAACTACCGTGATACTAATCTTCAAGGTGAAAATTATATGGCAGTACTATCAGACCTTGGAGAGCATCTAGGTACTGTAAATGAGAAATTGCTGAAATATAGAAGGTTGCTCCATGTTGAAGAAGCTGTTAAAGATCAGCAATACGCTGCAATCGATGAAGCAGTGAAATTTAAAGTGGCTATTACTCGATTAGAAAATGTATCACATTTACAACCAATGTCATGGGATGTTGATAATCGTACTATAGTGATTAATGATGATATTTATATGGAACAGCAAAGAGTTGTGCAATGGGTAATACAAAATTATTCTTATACAATTGATGAAGATTCAACAATGAAAGTCTTAATGAGCTTGCATGCTGTGATCAGTGTTGTTAAATCATATCATATAGACCACAGCGTAACCCCAGAAGAGCTAGAAAAGCCATTAAAAGATTTTCAACAATTAGTATGTGGACCAGCTCTAAAGAATAAACTAGCCGCAGTGTCCGAATATCAAATTGATAGTGTAGTAAAATTACATTATGCAATGCAAGCTAATATTATAATAGATAAAGGTTCTATACTATATGCAACACTGTGTTATGATAAATTACAATGGGAAGAATTATTAAATACATCAATGAAAGTCATCGACGTCGTAGTTAATGATGAAAAAAACTATGGATGCTTGTCATCAAGCATCAAATGTGTAACTCTAGCGCGAGAATATTGTTATGCTTACGCACTTATGTTATACGATAAATGTCACGTGCATGCGGATCAAATTGAAGGTATTGGTCCCACAATATCACATAAAAACAGTAAAGATATACAACAGTACGTACACAATTGGTTACAAAATTCACCAACAAAAAATTTAAGTAATGAAAGTATTCTAGGGTTGAAGGACGAAGTTCGTCTGAAATTGTATGAATATATTGATGTTGATGCAGAATTTATAGTGAAAGCTAGATTAGTGCGAGATCATCAGTCTACATTTTACATGGCATCACTTGATAAATGTGTTGCGCATTGGAATGAATGTTTTCATAAATTTATTGTACAATCTCATCACGAATTAAATACAAGTATTAAAAATCGAGTGAATACTATTACTCCAATAATTGCACCACCATTGTTAATTGATGTAGATGCACTAGAACAGCTACAAATTTGGTTAAATTTTGTGGCACCAGAGAAACATCCTTCTCAATTAAGAGATTTATTTTGTACATTGCGTATACAAGTTGAATTGGTATATAATAGTTTTAATCATGTATCAGAACATAGTACAGCACCAGAAGCATTGTCTACTGCATGTATGAGCGTATGTAGTACATTAGCAGATATTATTGTTATTATCAATGATAATAATATCCACAAAATTGATGAATCGAATGACGACGGTTACACGCAGTCCTTAGACTTGAATGCTGCCCTGACAGACCTACGTGAAGCTTGCATGTCATTTGCAGAATGGGTACGATGGTATATGAAGCCTATAGATATTAGTTTATATACACCACAAAATATACAATGGATAGGTCAAGTTGAAAACGATAATACACCGGATGGCGCTGTGCTGTCTGATATGGTGAGGACGGCCAAAAGCTCAGATATACATACAGTTGATAGCACACTTATTGATATTCTTAAGACATTACATTTTAATGAATATAGACAAGAATTATTAATAACACCTATATTAAATACATTTGAACATGAAATATTGGAAAAAGAACTACAATATAATATGGAAAAAATGGAAAGTCTTGTTTTTACTGCTTTGCCATCTGCTAAAGGATTTTCTACTAATGATGATTATAATAGTGATAAATTGATTGAAGAAGCTATAACACTTGTGCAGAAATCTTTAGAAAAGATATCAACTACACCAGCAAGTCGCCCACTAGCACTAATATCAAATCAGGTGTCACTTGCAGGGTGTATACTGCATACATCAGTGAACACTATTAATCCTATCAATCAAATTCAAAACCGTATTGATGGCGGTGATAAAGATGGCATTGGCTATAATACAAAAGCATTAAATACTGCACGAGATGAAGCACTTGCAAGAGCATTGATATATATAGATAAAACTTCTACTGGCCCCATGTTAGACGCAAGTACTCATGGTACTGATGTTGATACCTCATCCGTTACTTCATGTAAAACTGTGATCACAATATTTAGAAATGCAGTAATGAAACGACAAGAAATTCTAGAGCAAAGAAAACAGTGGCGGCATACAATAATGAATAGAAGAGAAAAACCATTCTCGTTAAAGAAAACAACCATTTTTGCAAATGATGAAAAATATAGTGATGTAAAAATCTTATCAGAAGATCAACTACAATTATCTGATACATTGAATACGCTTCGTAATGAAGCTGATACTAAAGATTTAGAACGGTCCTATGAATTAAGACATATGTGGGATTATTTATTAGATAATAATTTACCAGGTACAGGTGATGATATCGCTATGCAGCAAAGCTTACTTCAAGAAGCAACTTTATGGTATTTACAAGGAGCTTCAATCGAAGTGCTAGATACAACCACATCATTAGAAAAACGTATTATGAATTTTATACAAGGTAATACAAGTACTACACAACATGATGCATCATCTTCTGCTGATTTAAATTTTTATAATCGCCAAGAAATTAGCGATTTAAAAGCAACTGTTGATGATGTCACATCCAAACCCTCGTCTCACTTACCTACGAAACATTTACCTGCATCAGCATTAGTTGCATTAAAAACGTTTCGTGTATTGCGTCAGTTATTATTGCAATTATTATCAGATAATTCAAATGGTATGCATTTATTTAAAATTAATTACTATATGAGATTGTTAGAAAAAGCATCATTGCAACAAAAACGGTTATGCTGTTCAATGACATCTATGTTATTGTCACAATTTGCCATAACAGGTTATGTATCAGTGATTGAATCAGACTCTATATTATCATCACCACCATTACTCCAAAAAGAAAATATTAAATCCCAAATGAATATGTTTAAGAGTCGTGATACTGGAGACGATGCATCAAATGAAACGAATGAGGCGAGTCCACAAATTCTATGCCAGTTAGCCATACAGTCAATATCGCTGCAACAACGCTATATTCATGCATATAATGTCATGAGCGGTGGTGAATTCATACTTGCATATCATTTATTTGAAGAATTAATAAAAGAATTAACAGTAATTACATCACAGGTTGACTTAGACTGTAGTGACTGTGCAATAACTTCATTGTTATATGATAAGGCAAGAGTAAGTTCAGCAAATCAAAAATTATTACAATTATCAAATCAACACCTACATAGATGTTTTCATGATAAATATAATAAAGGTATTCAAGATTCACTTGCACATTGGATACCTGGAGTAATTGTTACACCTACCAGTAGTATTACTGAAATACAAGAATGCATTGATTCCATTGATGAGTCATTAAATTTAGATAAAGAATTAAAGTTAACAATTGATTTAAATAGAATTGAACCTATTGATATTAAACTTCGAGGAGAACTTATAAGAGATGTTAGGCAAGCCCAATTGATGTTAACAAGATCTGCTACTAGCGCTGTAGACGATACTAGTGAAATGTCTACTATAAATACGAATGAAATACTAGAAATAGATCAAACTGGCTTAACTCGCTTAGTTGTTGCAACTCGACGCTGGTATAATGAATTAGAAAGACCAGAAACAGGATTTGGTTCATTTGAATTAAAAGCCCTATTATCATGTGCTTTACAAAAATATCTTGATATTACTATACAAAAAGCTATTCTATTAAATTCTCATACAAATAATGATAAAGATGATGAAATTGTCTTAGATTCATATAGATCTATATTAAACTCTGCATATGCAGATAGAGGTTATGCGAAGACAGATAAATCCATTGATTATGTAGTACAAGCTAGCAGAGCAATTGATTTCTCAGTTATAAAAGTACATAACTTATTTTGGGCATTTGGTGAAGGAATAACAGATAATATAATAAATAAATATAATTCTATTGATTTCGCAGAGTCTCATTTTGGATTTGTTGATGCTAGAATTATATTAGCAAGAAAAAGAACATTAGAAGCATTTTTTGATTCAAATAAAAGTATAGATCCTAATTCTCCTTTTGGTATTGATTATGATAACGACACTGCTGTTAAAGATCTAATACAAAGAATAGATTCATTAGAAACATGTATTACTTCCAGTCATGATATTGAAATGGAGGTTGTAGGTATGTCAGATGAAATACAATTATTATATCAAGCAAGACGAGTTTTGAATCCCATTACTAATGCTACACTAGCGCAAGTGTCAAATGTTCATGATGTTCAAATGGCACTAAGTTTAGCCCGTTGTCGAATGAATAGAAAATATCGCAAGTTGTACGCTCAGACTGCTAGTAATAGTCTTGTAAAAACTGTTACATTGAAGAATCCTTCAATATCTTGGTCTATTGTAACAGCAGCGGAAGAAATTGATAATGCATCGAAAACTAGTATTGATAATATTAGTAAAAAGAAGCGATTAAATTCATTACACGAACACATTGATCATGCACTTGGTACAGTTGAGGATTATGTTGCTACTTGTGATTTAACGGCTTCTGCCGTTGATACAGATATCATGGCTATTAATTGGGATCCATCTACACGTTCTACTTTAGAACCATATTATATATTGAAGGCACTTGGGAATACAAGTGAAGCCCTAAATCCAGCAAATATACAACAATCTGATCTGCATTGGAAAGATATTATCAAACGCCGTAAGGCCGTATGTCGTACACATATTTCACCTCATAATCATCATATATTGAATAAATATACAAATCAAAAGAGACTTTTTCATCATATTGAAGATGCTATTAAAGAGTTAGAATATGATTATACACAATTAGTACATAAATGCACTGGTAGATATGGTATAAATAAAATACTAGCAAAAAGCGTTTCGAAAATGATGATTGCTATTAATCATTTAGAGTCAAGTGTTCTTGAGTTACCAGATGGCCTAATAGAGGTGTTAAGATGGGCATTGCACGCACGAGAAGCATTGTTATATGCACATTGGACAGCATTTAACGATCTTAAAACTAGCTTTCAAGAAGAATGTGAAGAATTTAATTTATTATATTTATCAAATTTAGGCGATATCCCTTCCTACAAGTATGTTTCAAGGGTTCAAATATGCAAATTCGGTGATGAAATTCAATCTCATGGTCGTTTAATTGAAGTATTTTTAAATGAATTTGATTTAGCAGATGATTTACAATCCATATCAAGTAAAAAACATCATAAAAATAAACATCATGAAGTCAATATTTTATCAAGAAAACCATTCAATAATGTAGATCTCAATGCATTGTATTCCAGCTTAAATTCTGTTAAAGAATGTTCTATACAATCAGAAGAATTATTAGGGTTAAAAGATACTGCCATATTCATAATTAAATGTTGTAATGCATCTGAATCAGGGTATTGGCTTCCAAGTGATATTCCTAGTAAAAATCGTAATAGTGATAATGAGAATGTACATGATATTACTGGTGATAAATTGCTACAAAAAGTTGATGGAATTGATACAAATGCTAGCAGTAGCAGCAATAATGTGACAGCTTCTACAACTGACTCAAAATTCGAACGAATTTATAGTGTTCAGGAGTTGATTAGTAATGATGCCATGAAGTTATCACGGTTACCAGTAGGTATAAAAGAGGAAATACACGTATTAGAAAAATCCACTGAATTGAGAGCAATGCAGTATAAATTAATACTAGCATTATCATCTGGTCAACAATACTTAGACAATGGTATGACCAACCATCGTGCGGCTGATATAAGTACATTAAGTTCTATATTACAGGAGTTACCTGCATCAATAGTTGGTCATGAAGATAATGCTGACACAAGATCAGCGCTAGTAGACATTGCTGAAACAGTATTGCTGCTAAGAAAAGCTGTAATATCTGCTGATTGGGCAGTTATACGTACGACACTCGGTGATGATGATGATACAGCATTTGCAGATCATGTAGAACATATAGAATCTGAATCTTCTCCTATTAATAATAAAACTACTATATTATTTATTGATAAGATGAAAGAATATGCACCATCGTCAACTGTTGTTGAAATGAAACTGTTACGCAAATATGCAGCTGAAAATGCAAGAATGCATCGCGATGGTAAATTGTCTTTATTTGATAAAGGTGTTCGAGGCTCATATCAATGTTTAAATTTAGATGGAGTTGGCGTCGATCAATTACTACAATTTACACGAAAATATAGTGAAACACCTAGATTGAGTAATGATGATAAGAGACTATGGTATAGTTCACATAGGTTACTTCATATAAGAACATGTGTTTTGAATAAAGATGTTTTAAAGCTACTGGAAGAAGTATCGAATACCAAGATATCAATGTTAGATAGTATTAGCGTGAGTGAAGTTCACTTAATCCGTCGATCATTAGAATATTATCATAGTTTGGATACTATTAGATCATCATGCAAACGAAATGGTTTATATGGCTCAGTTGGAGAGGGTGGTATAAATTGGTCAGATATAGATGCTGTACACTTACAAGAGTCAATTCGAGCAATATTATCAGAGAATCCACAAGGTTTATCTAAAGTATATGTAACAGCAGCTTTGTCATTACTACGACTAAGACAAGCTGTTAAAGCAGAGAAATGGTGCAAAGAAGACGCTTCTGAAGCACTATTAGTAAACACATTTGAAAATTTACGAGATAGCATAAAAACACCATTGCTACATACATCACTAAAAGTAAGATTAATAGATCCAAGTCGTGAAGTCTTTGGCGGCATAAGTACTATGAAGCAATTCACATCTGCAAGATTTGAAGAGTCACATGATAATGACGAATCAGTAATCAATGATAACACTGAAAATTCAGAAGAAGATTTTGATGGTTCGTATATTGATCAAAAAGGACGTGTGCTACATTGTACTTCTACGTTACAAGATTCTCCAATATCAAGTATTGGACAACAACTGCATAAAATGTCAGAATGTGGAGTATTGCATGATTTTGAAGATGAAGTTATTACTATCCGCGATGAGTTATATCACCGAATTTCATGTCATATTCTAGAACGATGTATATTATTTCAGAATCCAAATGATAAATTAGCAGAGCAAGATCAAGAACAAGAAATTAATAACAATGCAGAAATAATGATGAATAATGTAAGGAAAGGTCACGATTTGTCTGCAAATGTTGCGAATAATCATCCATTCAGCGATACACTACAAAATGATACCAATACCAGTACCATAGATACCTCTAATAATAATGATATTATTAAGAAAACAAATGAAAAACAAAGTGTTCCAATTGATCTCGCCATCATGGCTGTGAGACATTTAGGTGTTAAGAGCACTCAGGTGAGACGCCTGCTACATACTGCTCTCTTCATTAGAGCATTACGTAGTAGTTTTGTATCCGGTGAGCAGGATAGGTGTATGCAATTATTAAATATGGTAGAAAGTTTAAAAAATCAAGGAAAATTTGATATTATAGCCATACACGAAGTAGAATACGTATTTACCAGATTATGTACTGAAAGTGCAGAATATGAAATCGAAGCTGTATTAACAAAACAATTAAAACAATTAGCAGAAAGTAAACGTTCAGTAGCAGTAGCAGCTGCTAAAACTAATGAAAATAATCATAATGATGATATTAAATCAACTAAAAATAATTTTATTTATGAACTACATTCTCATGAAAATGATCACATGTTAGCGATGGCCTTACGACGCACTCAAACTTTAAATACTAAAAATGATATTTTATCTAGTGGATTATTACAAATGTTAATCAAAGTATGCGAAGCATCTATATTAATACATACTGCAATAAGATCACATGTGGCATCAAAAGTATGCAATGCAATTGCATCAGCACAATACATAGTCGATCAAGCACCGAAACCGTTATCAAAAGATAAGAAAGCGGAGGACAAAGCTCAACTTGGCGCATATGGTCTGCGCTTAGCACATAGTCGTCTTCAATATGCATTAATAGAAGGTAAAAGGTATTTACGTGAATATATTGATAAATTACTTTTATCTGATTTATTTAGTGATATTATAGATCTAGAAAAATTAGCTACTATACAAATAATGACAAAAAAACAAAGAAATCAGTTACGTGAACAATTAAGTCAATGTGAGGTTATGAGTTCAGATTTTGAAATACAGTTATTAGATAAAGAGATGGCAATTGAAGCCAGTAATGAATATAATGCAGAAACTCTTGGGGTTGCTGAGGTATCTTATATGACAATTCCTGACTATATTTCTGAGTCTGATGACGATGCTATTTTTGATTCAGTGATTCAAGATTTTTCAATAACAACTAAAAACAATGTTGATGAAGCAAAAACAGTAGTAGTTGATATTCAATCAAATTCTGATAAACAAATAAATATACAAAAAAATGAGGAAGAAGATATTCAGAAATGGAATCTTTCTTTATCTCGTCAATTATTACTTCAAAAATTAACTGATTTAAGGGAGTCATTAAAATATCTCGTTGGTAAAGGTAATTTTATATTTAAATTAACAAGTAATAAACTTGAAGATCCTCTTAGTCAAATGGTTACATTGTACCCAGATGGTCCTACAGCTGAAATATTGTATGATTTAGAGAAGTTATTACATGAAGGTGCTGAAGCTAGACGCAATCGAGCATCGTGGTCTGGCGATGAAGCTCTTATCGCTATATTAGTCACATTATTACAAGTACCAATAGCATTAAAATTACAACATGTAAGTGTTGATGAATCATTATTAAGTGGAAAAACAGCTCAAATGTTAGTTAGGAATAAATTACATACACAACATGTTATCGATGATGAAGGCGCTGAGATACCACGAGTTGTCTTGGCTTTGGCATTAAATGTATTAAAATTATGCACTGTATCTGGTGATTTATGTGATAATATAACTGGTACAAATATTGATTCAGTTACTATGACTACGAATAGAGATAACAGTAAGCTAGTCGGGCAAATCGGGGGTATGAAACTGTCAACAGTGAGTACGTCCGCATCTTCTCCTACATTAGAGAATATCATTGTTAATGCCAATGTTACTACTACAAGTAATAAACCAATTATGCGTTTGCATAAAAAGAAGGGAGCACCAATATCAACAATAACAGCACTAGGTGAATTTATTCGTGAAATTAAACAAAATTGTTTAAAAACACGTAAAACTCGACAATTTGCATTAAGTAAATTAAAATCAGTACAAGAAATGACTGAATTAGAAAAAAATAACTTATTTAAATATGCATTGAAAATGCTTGCATGAAAATGAGTAACGGCAATATACTGTGTAACGGCAATATACTGTGTAAAAGTGTTCAGACTTGTACCATAAAAATTAATTAGTAGGTTATAGTGTCCGTCCAACCGTCCAATCTGGTCGATCAGTCAATTATCTTCATCATTATTATTATTATATACCAACGACTTACACATACAACATCCAAAAGTGTACTATTACAGACGCTTTCTCTTCATCTCTTCGAGTATTGCATTTTCATCAATAACGTTACTCGTCTTCAGACCAACCCTTTCATTCTCTCTATTCTTTAGTCAAGACGTAATTATCAAATATATACCAACGATGATAGCAAATGGTAAATATGTCTTAATAAACCCAGCAATAGATGTAAATCTACCAAAAAAGAATACCCAAACACCAATACTTATCATACTGAAGTGAGCTTTCGCACTACCATATCCCATTTGGTTCAAAGCATTGGCAACATGGCTATGACAATTGTCACAAAAGAGATTATGCATGCGTTTACTATATACTTTATTGGCTTCTCTCACACCATCATTCCATGATAATAATTTTGTCAATGTTGGATTTAATGGAACGTATCGAGTTGGTCTACCAAAAGCCATTTGATCTCTTCCAATTGTATAAGGTCCAGCAAAGTCCCATATAACACCTTCCGAATCGCATATTCCTGTATGTCCAATAAATGGCAAGATCCACGTTATTGGTGGTAAAGGTGACCATACGATGCAATTAGGGAAGCGCTGCTTTGCCACATCAATCTCAGCCACTGAACCGACATTACCCATCTTCGTATCAGGTGACAGCATTCCTTGACTATCCATTTTTGCAATGAACTATTTGTATGATTAGCAAATGTTTTGGAAATACAAAAAATTCCCGACCCACGACGCGTCTCGGCGTGTTGATGGAATCCATGATTTTAGTGATAGAAGTCCGACACATTATTGTTAAAAAGGGTAACCTTTCATTTATTCTACTTTTTTAAACCAAATAGTTTGAATATAGATTTTTTCAAAAGACACTCCAAACGAAACACCTTGAGAGCTACTATAGTGTAAGTGATTTGAACTATGCGAGGGTTTATGTTTGTTTTTCTTCTGTTTGCCCTGATAGTGTCACAATGTGCAGCATTTCTAGATATTTATATGCCAGGATTGCCAAATCGCATCATAGCCAATGTTTCTCTTGGACTTGATCGTGATGTAGAAGCTAATGGTCATCAATGTACTGGTGACACAGGGATTAAGAAAGCAGATACAAAGGATCCATTACAAATGACTTATAGCCCTAATAGACGAGTACAATCAGCTACAATTCATGATGCAGAACTACAGCGATTACAATTAGCGTTTGCAGTTGTATTAGGTGGACATCGTGAAGGGAATTATGATTATGGTGGTAGTGGTAGTTTAAATGGTTTAGCCTCTGTATGGGATACATGGGTTGATAAATTCTTTAGTGTTACATCCAATACAACATCATTTATATTTTTTTTAGATGAAAAAGATTTTTTAAGACAAAATTATACAAAATCTAAAGAACGCTATATGGACAGTGTATTTGTTGACAATCTCGGCATGAGTCCCGTTGATTGTGTTCGAATAGGACATGCAAAAGGTGGTCATGGTCCTGATGGGAATATTAAGAATACTGGTCACAATGTGCATCACCATCGAAGTCATCCATTACGTGAAATACGTTCTCCCCCACCCGGATGCACCAATGAACTACGATTAGATCAAGGTTATCGTGTTTATTATTTGGATATGGCATCTATAACTGGCCATAATGAACAATTACCATTTATTGCTTTTGTAAGTATATGGAATTTTCCACGACCTCAATGGGCAAACGATCAAGACGAAGATCATTTAGAAATTCATTGGAGACCGTTTCGGCTTCCAAAGCGTTTCAATACAAATTATGCATATGCAAAATTAACAAATTGGTATAGCCATCATTTATTAAATGTACAATTATTAGATTATTTTGATTATGCTGGTAAAATTGATAACGATGTTTCATTTATTAATAAAAACTTTCCTGAAACCAATTTACCATTGAGAATGGTGAAGAATGAAGCCATGGCTTTAAGTACCCAAAAAGAGTGGTATAGTGATATGCCTGCGGTTGCTAATGGTGTTAAATTTTGCTTAGAAAATCATTTAGAAAATGAAACAAAACAATGCAAGCGAGATCACACAAAGCCAGAATTATCACTGCATTCAGCGGGGTATTTAGATGGTACTTTTTGGGAAAAACCTGAAATAACATTTAGATCACACTTTATGATATTTTGGTTAGGTTTATATACAAGCCCAGAATGTAAATTATTATCGAAACATTGGAATGAATTTCATCCACATGGCATGTGGGACTACAGGTGGGGTGACCAGCAGTGGTGGCCACGACCAATACATATTTTTACAAATACATCAATAAATATCACTATTGATAAATTTACATTAATTGATAGTGACAATGATAAATATGTCAAACATAAAGAAATACCACGAGCATATACATTAAAAGATTGTGTATATTTAAATATATCTACTCCAGTGAATAGACTACAAAGGGAAGTGTGTTATAATAATACGGTTGCACAAAAATATGCATGAAGTTTATTATAGTAACTTAAGTTCTGGTAAATGCATGGTGGGTGGATTGATTTGGCTAGTTCATTGCAAAAATGAGGCAGCTGCTCATTTCTGAAGTATTATGTATGGTGAGAATAGACTGTAAATATGTGTTTCTTAGTGTTTCTTAGTAAATAGAAATTAGGTGCCCGACCAACCGTCGTCTCACCGTCTCAATTCAACCAATACAAATATATATAATATAATAAATGATACAAATATAAAATCATTTATTCATAATTGATATTTTCCAAGTTGCAAATTGTCATATATGTCAGTGTTCAACTGAACATAAGTTTTTTTTTCTATATTCCAAATATAGATAGAGTCTCCTCTGCAAGCGTTTAGATCGTATCCGTCTTTAATTAGCCCACTTTTGATCTTTTTAAATGTACTTGTCATAGGTAAATCTGTTGTAAATCTTATAAATCTAGGTCTAGCTGGAGATTGTAAGTTCGATGTGACGGTAGATAAAAATATTTCCCAATCAAAATTTGCAATTTGTGGCGACACTTGAGTCATATTTGATACGGATAATGCAGCTACCTCACTTGCATTGCAACTTCTACTGTTTGATGTGCTACTACTAGTACTGTGAAGCAACATTGCAGCAGTAGTAGGTGCTTGTGATTTTATACGATCAGGTGAACCGGATGCCATCGAACTCAATGCATTTGTACTTCCTCGTGGCGATGCAGATGGTGTGCTACCAAGCATAGGTGTAGCACTAGGAGTATCAGAACCAGTAGGATCACCAACTTTTATAGCAATCATACCAACTCTACCATCACATCCTGGAACTAATATACCATAAGCAGCACAATCACCAACATTAGGGATATCACCAATGACCAGTTCAACTTCAGTGGTGCTTACATTTTCACCTTTAAAACGGAATGTATCACCTGTTCTATCTGCCCAATAAAAAAATCCACTATTATCACGTGACATGAGATCACCAGTATTAAAATATATATCAGTTGACTTAAATACATTGGTTAATAATTTAGCTTTGGTCGCTTTCTCATCTTGATACCCATCGAAACGCCTATCAGATCGCTTAGGATCAATGGCACCAACGACTAAACCTACCTCCCCAGGCTCTGCTAACATACATAAACCAGTTGTTTGATCACGTATAGGTTCTCCTTCTTTACCTTCTTCAGTATGTACTTTTAAAATACATACAGGATAAAGAAAATCAAATAAACGTGGGACCCAGCCTAATGCACCAAGTTGACCAGTAGAATTCATTAGTACTGTGTTTCCTTCAGTAGCAGCATAAAATTCAACAATTAAACCAACATTATATCTATTTTGAAATGCTAACCAGACGTCTGAACGTAAGCCATTTCCATACGCGTACCTGATTCCACCATTATTTCGTAAGACCGCATCACTTGTAGAGATTGGTGCAGCTACTAAGTATCGGCATAATTCGCCAATATATTGAAATATTGTGGCATTACATTGTATACAATCATTACTAAAGTTTTGAACACTAAATTTCTTTCTTGTTACAAAAGTCCCACCCGATACTATGCATGCGCCTAAACCAAGCATACCAGCAGCTGAGTGGTATAGTGGTAAAGGACTATATAGAACGTCATTGGATGACATATTGCAATTAATTCGTAAAGGATGGCATGATACAGTATATCTTCCATGGCTTATTTTACTTGCTTTAGGCATACCAGTAGTACCTGATGTATATATATATAACATTGCGTCACCTTCGAGTACATGTTCCCTCAATGAATAGCTTGGCCGGACATTTGAAAATGTATTCAATAATAAGTCATTGTAATGTATAATTTTTATATTTGCTTCATTTAATGCATTTCTCACAGATGCTATGTTAAGTGCAAGCATACCATCAGTATCAGCTACAACATATCGTCTGCTGGCTGGTGTAGATGCAAGACCAGCATGGATGGAATGAACTAATGTTTTACCTCTTGAATTTGTGTTTACTAAAGCTGTACTACAACCAACTTTTGCCATACCTAACCAAAAACTAACATATTCTGGACAATTATTCATAAGTAGTGCAACAGTATTACAATTATTTGACGATTCTGTTGGTTCTTTTGTGGGAATACTATTATCACCTTGATTTAGTTGTACAGATACAGCCCAATGTGCTACTTGATTTGCAGTAGTATCTGTTTCAACAAAAGTACAAGATTTCATATCATCTATAGATAATACCAGAACATTGTTTGGTCTTGCGTCCACTGCAGCCTCAAATGCATCTGCAAAACTGTATCTTTTATTACCATTCTTATAAGCATGGCTTCGAACTGTTATCAAGAGTTTGAGCAATTTTAGAAGGGCAGCACCTCTTTGAGTTATCCAATCAGGAAGTAGCACATACAGCAACGGAAACGAAGCCACGAGGGCAACAACAGGTCGAAGATTCATCGAATCCATAGCCTTTCTAACTAAACTCATAACTAATTTCTACTTCTATATTTCACAAAATCCTTACTATTAGATAAATAATCTCCGCAGCAATTCAGATATGTGCCCACTTAGTCCCAAATACCCCCTTCCAGAGTGCCAATCTTTCCCGCCGGGGTACCTAGTACAACAAAGAAGAGGAGAGGACCATTGAGAGGTGAGAGCTTGGGACGAGTCAGCAGCAAGAACACTGAATTGCATAGAATTGTCGTTTTTTGTGTTTTTATTGGCATAGCATAGAATTCCAACGAATATCAATTCAGAAATCGACTCAACAACCTAGATCTTTAAGTGTATCTTACAATGGCTGATGATTCTAAAAGCCTGAATGCTGAGCAAAAGAAAGCTTTGTCTGCTATTCTCAATAATAACTATAGCGCCGTATATATTGACGGTGGAGCGGGGAGTGGAAAATCCTTTGTTATTCGTGAAGCTAAAAAGGTACTAGAAAAAAATATGAAGAACGTGGAAATTGTCGCTCCCACAGGAATAGCTGCAGAAAATGTGAATGGGACAACATTACATTCATTATTAAAATTACGAACTAATAAAAATAGTGAAAGTTTATATACGGATATAGATCCAAAAAATAAGAGAATAGCTGCAGCTGATGTTGTTATTATCGATGAGATATCCATGGTTAGCGGCGAAACATTAGATTTATTTGATCGTATTGCAAAATTAGTAAGAGGTAATAAAGAGCAACACATGTCCTTAGATCAAACACCATTCGGAGGTATCAAGTTAATCCTAGTAGGAGATTTTTATCAATTACCTCCTATACAGAATCCTATACCAAATAATTCCACAGTGAAGATACTATCATGTCCCAATAGTTTGCAAAATCGCGGATTTGCATTTGATAGTGTAATATGGCAAGAACTAGAAAGAACTGGCAAGATGGCATTCATACATCTAAAACAATCACTTCGCCATGAAAATGATACATATTTTTTAACAGTTTTGAACAAAATACGAACAGCGTCGGCTTTGACATCACTTGATGAAGTTAATGAATTAAAAATGAAATTATCCTCTAAAATTGAAAATATACCAGATGGTATATTAGTGACACATTTATATCCAACAAATAAGGAGGTAGATAAATATAATCAAACCAAACAACAAGAATTAAGTAATAATAGTGAAAGAAATTATTGTGATTTTAATTGGTGCCTCCTCGAGGGAGATAGCAATGACGTTGATTCTATTCGAAAATCGCATATACCTAATTCATTGCAATTACGGATTGGTTCCCAAGTGATGTTAACATCTAATTTACAATTGAAAGAACCATTTTTAATCAATGGCACACGTGGAGTCGTCGTTCGTTTTATAACTACAAAAGAATCATTAGATTGGGTTCATAATCAAAGACAAAATGTAGCAGAAGATGATAATAAATCTCGTGATAGATGTGATTTTCAGTCTGCATTATTACAAGATATTATTCATAGATCACAAGAACATAAAATTTGTACTAAAATAAATATGAACGAAGAAGCAACTGCACTGTGGCCAGTTATAAAATTTAAGAACAACTTAGAAATGCCAATATTACCAATTAAAGCAGGTAAAGTATTTCATGAAGATAATTTAGAAGTATATGAAGCTACAATGCCTTTACGTTTATCCTGGGCTATCACTATACACAAATCACAGGGACTTACCATTGATCATTTATATGTTAACCTACAACACTCATTTACCGAAGGGCAAGTGTACACAGCATTATCAAGAGTGAAAACATTAAATACAATACAAGTTGATAATTTTGATATTCAAAGTATACGTTGTAATAAAAGTGTTCAAGATTTTTATAAAAGATGTCAACAAAAGGAGGTTGACTTATCACTCACACCATGCTCACCTTCAACTGATACTGAAACCCTTTTTGCTTTATCGCAAGAAGAAGAAGGAATTATAGTACCTACAACTTGGATAAGTAAAAATAAAGTAATGTCAAAATTATGGCCAGATCTTGCGAAATTAACAGGTAATGATCGATGCAAACTTTGCCACAAAAACTCCCTAGTCTGTGAAATTTGGTCAAATTCTTCGGCAAATGCTATATTTGGGAAATTATGTAATAAAATACTATCACAGAGACTAATTGAATTGGAATGTATATTTGATGAAAATGGTATAGACCAGAGTACATTAATGACTTGGTATGAGGATACTGATATAAATCACATACAATTTTTAATGCAATGTATTCCGACACTAAATGTAGGCGAATGTTCTAAAATATTTGAAGTTATTAAATCATTAAAAAGGGAACAAAAAAAACCAGTGAGAATATTTGACAGTCCTACTAATAGTCCTAATAAGAAAAGAAAATTAAATTCACCATATTCTCATTTAAGTGGTCGTGAGGAATATAATCAGCATAGTATTGGTATTGATGATGATAATTACGAACAAATATATGTTTTGCGTTTAGAACATGCAAAGTATTATGTTGGTAAAACAAATAATATCACTAGACGTTTGGAGGAACATAGACTTGGTGGTGATAGATGTGCCGAATGGACAAGATTGCATCCTGTTATTGATAATGTTGCCCTTCTTACTTCATTAGTAGTATGTTCCCCTCAAAAAGATGACTTTACTGCTAGTGCTGTAAAAAGCTCTTCTTACGATATATCAGCAATTGAAAGACAAGAAACTTTACGTCAAATGGAAAAGCACGGGATAGATAATGTTCGAGGTTCACAGTGGACTCAAGTCAATTTATCAATTGATGATAAAAATGAAATTCATCGGAGTATATTAGAAATGAAAGATTTATGTCGCAACTGTGAGAAACCTGGACATACCCTGAAAGATTGTAAAAAAATTATATAAGTGTATACTGTATGAGTTTTGGAATTTGTAAAAAGGTTTAATTATAATAAATGGAGGCTTTTTAATATATATTACTGCACATCATATTTCATTCACTTGATTTTGAACTAATTCGTACTTATTTATGACATCAAGGTGTCCCAAAAGAACACTTCTACATTATGCTACATTTGCCACCAGGCTTGCTGCTCTTCATAGATTTAGCACCCCTGAACATATAATCCATTTCAGTCACCTTACTTGTGTTCCATGTGCCTATATGCTGGTTAAAATCTCTAGCACCATTGAACATAAAACTCATGTTAGTCACCTCACTCGTGTCCCATGATTTCAAAGGTTGATTAAACGCTAAAGCCCACATAAACATACTCACCATGTCAGTAACCTTACTCGTAACAAAAGAGTTCAAAGGTTGGTTGAATGCACTTGCTTCACTAAACATATACCTCATATTAGTCACGTTGCTCGTGTTCCAATCATCAAGACGTTGATTGAATACACTGGCACAACTGAACATACTATTCATATTTGTCACCTTACTCGTGTCCCAAGAGCTCACGGGCTGGTTGAATGCACTTGCCTTCCAGAACATACTATTCATACTTGTTACGTTACTTGTGTCCCAAGAGTTCACAGGTTGATTAAATGCACTAGCTCCATTGAACATATTCATCATGTTATTCACCTTACATGTATTCCTAAAGTTTACAGGTTGATTAAACGACTGTGCATCTTTGAACATAAAGCTCATTTCAAACACCTTACTTACGTCCCACGCGCACACAGATTGATTGAATCTGCTTGCATGGGCGAACATACCATGCATATTAGTCACCTTACTCGTGTCCCAAGAGTTCACAGGCTGGTTGAATGCACTGGCACAACTGAACATACTATTCATATTAGTCACCTGACTCGTGTCCCAAGAGCTTACAGGCTGGTTGAATGCACTAGCTCCATTGAACATACCACTCATATCAGTCACCTGACTCGTGTCCCACTTATCAAGAGGTTGATTGAATGCTCTAGCATCATAGAACATACTCTTCATATTAGTCACCTTACTCGTGTCCCAAGAGTTCACGGGCTGGTTGAATGCACTTGCCTTCCAGAACATACCCATCATATTAGTCACATTCGAGACATTCCACCTACTGATATCGTCATTGAATTCCACCTTACATTTAAAGAGTGCATGCATGTACGTTACCTGCGATACATCCCAGGCAGAAATATGTCCAAACTTAGACTCAGCAAGCTCTCTGCTAGTGCACCACTCCTTCACAGCAAAAAAAATGTCTTCATTAGTGCGAATACATTTTGTGTTATCGTGGTGTCTTTTAATTATTTCTTTATCTACTTTTGCTTGCTCGTTAGAAACTTCTTGTTCAACATGTTCGATCACTAATGATATTTCATTAATTATATTGTTTTTATGGTCTTGATCATCATGTTCAACATTTTCAAAATATATTGGCTCATAACCACAGTAGTTAGAGCCAGAGTCAGAGTCAGAGCCACAACTAGAGCCAGATCCACAACTAGAGCCAGATCCACAGCTAGAGTCAGAACCAATTACTGAACTTCTGCCAGTCGCATACGCATCGATCACTAATGATGTTTCATTAATTATATTGTTTTTATGGTCTTGATCATCGTGTTCGATTTGTTCAACAGTAGCACTGACAGTGCCGTCTAGAATACATCTTAACGTACTAGCAACAGCACTCCTCACAAAGGAAGTTGCCATGTTGTTGTGCTTCTCCTTATCAGCCTCATCCAGATCATTGTAGAAGTCCTCCACCCACTGATCCACACGAAGATCCATGGAATCGAGCTGCATCGATGCCTCAAATACGTCCTCATCGTCAGGAAAGACACTGCGAGACAAGTCCAGCATGAACTGTACGTATTGAGTTGCACTGGACTTGTTGATTGCATCTTCTAGCGAAGGCATTTTTGGTCTGCTAATTGTGTTCTGTCTAAATTCTCCCAAATTATCGACTTTATCCGCAACGTCCTAACAGTTTGATATCACCTAATGTAGAAGAAAGTATCCAATAAGTCCTGTACGTCTCTTTCCAATCCCTCAATGATTTACGGCCGGAGTCTCGTACAGACGTCGGTCGACAAGTCAAGATGGACCTCATAGTGAGAGTAGGGACTTGTCAGCAGCACTAGTAATGGAATAGGTGTGTACTGTATGAGTTTTGAAATTTGTAAATATATCTGATAATAAATGGAGGCTTTTTAACGTATATTACTGCACATCATATTTCATTCACTGATTTTGAACTATTCGTTTTTACTTATGACATCAAGGTGTCCTTCTACATTATGCTACATATGCTACATATGCCACCAGGCTTGCTGCTCTTCATAGATTTAGCACCCTGGAACATACCTAAACAAAAACCTATTTCAGTCACCTTACTTGTGTTCCATGTGCCTATAGGCTGATTAAAATCTCTAGCACCCTGGAACATACCATGCATATTAGTCACCTTACTCGTATCCCATGATTTCAAAGGTTGATTAAACACACTAGCTTCCTTGAACATAGTCATCATGTCAGTTACATTACTCGTGTCCCACTTATCAAGAGGTTGATTGAATGCAATAGCTTCGCCGAACATATTTCTCATGGAAGTAACCTTACTCGTGTTCCAAGAGCCCAAAGGTTGGTTGAATGTCCGAGCATTATAGAACATTCTCTCCATATCAGTCACCTTACTCGTATCCCACTTATCAGTGGGTTGATTGAATGCACTAGCTTTATTGAGCATACTCTTCATATTAGTCACCTTACTCGTGTCCCACTTATCAAGAGGTTGATTGAATGCAATAGCCCAGTAGAACATACTCCGCATATTAGCTACCTTACTAGTGTCCCAAGAGTTCACGGGCTGGTTGAATACTCTAGCTCCATTGAACATCCAATTCATGTTAGTCACCTGACTCGTGTCCCATGAGTCTACGGGCTGGTTGAATGCACAAGCATCACAGAACATACTCATCATATCAGTCACCTTACTCGTGTCCCATGAGTTCACGGGCTGGTTGAATGCTCTAGCTCCATTGAACATACCACTCATATTAGTCACCTGACTCGTGTCCCAAGAGCTTACAGGCTGGTTGAATGTACTAGCTACACAGAACATACCACTCATATTAGTCACCTTACTCGTGTCCCATGAGTTCACGGGCTGGTTGAATGCAGAAGCTACACTGAACATCCAATACATGTTAGTCACATTCGAGACATTCCACCTACTGATATCGTCATTGAATTCCGTCCTAAGTGCGAAGAGTTCTTGCATGTTCGTTACCTGCGATACATCCCAGGCAGAAATATGCCCAAACTTCCACTCAGCAAGCTCTCTGTTAGTGCACCACTCGTTCACAGCCAAAAAAATGTCTTCATTAGTGCGAATACATTTTGGGTTATCGTGGTGTCTTTTAAGTATTTCTTTATCTATTTTTGCTTGCTCGTTAGAAACTTCTTGTTCAACATGTTCGATCACTAATGATGTTTCATTAATTATATTGTTTTTATGGTCTTGATCATCGTGTTCGATTTGTTCAACAGTAGCACTGACAGTGCCATCTAGAATACATCTTAACGTACTAGCAACAGCACTCCTCACAAAGGAAGTTGCCATGTTGTTGTGCTTCTCCTTATCAGCCTCATCCAGATCATTGTAGAAGTCCTCCACCCACTGATCCACACGAAGATCCATGGAATCGAGCTGCATCGATGCCTCAAATACGTCCTCATCGTCAGGAAAGACACTGCGAGACAAGTCCAGCATGAACTGTACGTATTGAGTTGCACTGGACTTGTTGATTGCATCTTCTAGCGAAGGCATTTTTGGTCTGCTAATTGTGTTCTGTCTAAATTCTCCCAAATTATCGACTTTATCCGCAACGTCCTTACAGTTCGATATCACCTAATGTAGAAGAAAGTATCCAATAAGTCCTGTAGGTCTCTTTCAAATCCCTCAATGATTTACGGCCGGAGTCTCGTACAGACGTCGGTCGACAAGTCAAGATGGACCTCATAGTGAGAGTAGGGATTTGTCATCAGCACTGGTAATGGAATAGGTGTATAGATAAAGTATATTTTAGAACATATTTGTTATTTTTTATCTATTTAAGACGTAAAAGAAGCGGTAGGTAGATGACAGAAATTACAGGCCTGACTCATTAAATAACAGAAGAATAGCTTTTTCTATGAAGAGTCTCGCTGAAAGAGTGGAACATGATTGTGGATGCGTTGGAAGTCCTTCTAGAGATGCAATTTGTGAAAGGGTGGAATCTTGGCTGCGAGATTCTTCTAGTGAATCAAATTTCCTATCAACTGGAGGACAGGTTGGTGTTATACTACAGTCTTCCCATGGTTCAGGTAAAACAACATTTTTAAATGCATTGTATAGATCACTACCATTACTAGACTGTGTGGATTGTGATGTATCATACTATGATATCGATAGTATCAAAGTTATAGATGCTGATGACAACGTGGCAGCCCATTTACGAATCACATCACTATTTAAGCAATTACTGCAAAAATCAGAACAAATTTTGCCATCAAAAAAACAACAATATAAAGATTCACAACATTCACAACAAATACAATCATTAAAGCCATTAATTATCTTATTTGATAACATCGAATCATGTTGTTCAATATCAAATGCTTGTACTGTTGCTCTTATCAATGGTATTCGCCAAATGACAAATCAAAACAAAAACATAAGTCAAAAACATGAACCAAAAATTAGCAATACAGAAGAATCACGTCCGTTATCTTCTAGTTATAGAAGACGATGTTTCATTGTAGCAAGTTCAACCTATGATGAGCCAGATAGTGGTGGTGGTGGTGGTGGTGGTGATTTCCACGCTAATAATAGGTCATTGTTGCCATCTGCACTGCAATCCTTATCATGCCTGGGGAGACCTATTGATGACGTTGCGCCGGACTACACACAACGTCAACGTATATTTACTTATATATTAACAACGGTTGCACCATATTGGTATCTCTATTATAATACGGGAGGTCATAATATTCATGAAGTACCGGCTGATATTGAACAACTTTCAAATGAATTGTCTGGTTTGACTGCTGGTTGCAATACATCTCAACTATTTAGTATTGTCCGAAATGCAGCAGTAAAAGCACAATTACAACAACAACAACAACAACAACATTGTACTCAAGATGATAATACTAATATGGTTTCAAAACAAATATCACAGAAGATATGTGTAAACATCGAGTGGTTGTATGCAGCAGCATATGACAATCAACCCGCAGCTTCAGTATTATTAAATCATTCTAATAATTTACTTAAAAAATCACCAGCTACACTACCGATTGTCATTGGATTATCTTCAGAGAAAGATACACTATTATTATCTATTCAAGACAAATATTGCAAAGGTGCTGTGTTGTATGGCCCATCTGGTACAGGAAAATCATTATTAATTGATTGGATACATTATAATGAGAAATTAACTAAAAAGTTATTATATGTACCATGTGCTGATATTGTTCACAAAATTGTAGGAGCTTCAGAAAAACAAATAAAACAATATTTTACTGCAGCTAGAATGCTTTCACCATGTATTTTAGTTTTAGATAATATAGATATATTGTTAGGGTGTACCACAGATAGCGACGATAATGATAATATGCAACATAGTGCTTTTCGTAGAATATTAAGCACTATTTTAATTGAAATGGATGAAGTAGTAGCATCCGAGGCTGATGTCACAATAATTGCCACCTCGGCACATATTCATACACTTGACAAAGGATTGATTCGTCCTGGTAGACTGGAAACCCATATTGAATTACATTTACCTACTGAAAACCAAAGATTATTATTATTACAAGAATTCCTATTGAAACGAATAAATGATCTCAAAACTAATAAAGATTCTAATGATAGTATTATATTAGAGTCATTTGATTGGAATAACTTAATCAAAAGATTAGTTCAGTGTACATCAGGTAAAACAGCCGCTGATCTCCATCATCTTGTTGAAGATAGTGTGAGGTCTGCTATGTCGCATGCTGTTAGTGTAGAAACAAATCACAAAAATAATGATTTGATGATCAATAAAATTACCAAAAGCATATCTATTTATTTACAAAATTTTATTGAGAAATGTACTCCTATGAAATCTACTCAATCTGAGACTACATTTACTTTCAAATTAGCTGATGAAGGTGCCGGACCACAAGGATGGGTGTTTTGATAAGTATATTGCAATAATAATGTGACATATATGTGGAAGGAGCGAGGGGTTTCGGATTGGCGTTGTGTGTGTAATTAGTATAAATCATTACTCTTCATTTCTCGATTTTTTTTACTTTTAAGGTTCATATAATTGCGGTAGAATAATTGATAGACAGACGGTTTAATTGATGACGCATAAATATGAGAGGATTCAGTTTCTTTTTTCGATTTCTCGCTTGTTTAACTAAATACAGTATTAGTAACTATTCCCCACGAATTAATAGCTAGAAACTATCTACTACTACATCACAACTCTAACGTAACAACTTATGCAACAAGAGTGGCGGCAGTGGCGGACTCATATTTCCAGTTGGCCTCGAGCTTTCTGGCACCACGATAGTATCTTGCTAGACGATGAATACGGGATTCAATAAGAATTAATCTAAATTTGGCATCCTTATCTTGTCTGTTAGTGTTCATGTGCTTCTTGACGGCAACAGCCTTCTTGATAAGCATATAAAGATCCTCAGGGATGGATGGAGCTAGACCATTCTTCTTTAATAGACGAAGAATTTTGTTACCGGTAACAGCCTTAACCTGAGCGATACCGTTGGAATCACGAAGAATAACACCAATTTGGGAAGGAGTTAAACCTTTCTTTGCTAGTTTGCATACATGTTCCTCAACTTGGCTAGAAGTTGCCTTGACCCAGCTACCAGCAGCGCGCTTGTAGGGGAGGGCACTCTTGGACATGCCCTTACCATTACTATGCATACGTCCCATCTATATAGAAGTGAATAAAATTATTATAGTGATAAGTATAAAAAGGAAAGATAAAGTTAGTATATCAAATGTATACAGATGTTGTAAAAATACGTAGTACTTCGATATTTCGCCAGGCGAGGTCGGAAGAGAGCATTTCACTCTACATATAAGACCATTATAACTGAATTAAAGCTATGTATAAGAAACACACAGCCTATTTCTATAGTTGCCATTGTATGAAAAGCGTAATACTAAGTAGTATACAACAGAAAAGGCACCACTGCAGCTGCGTCTCGAGCTCAGCTTAATTGCCTCTTCTGCATTAGTAATAAAGTAATTCTTATCATGGTGTAAACACAACATAGTAATATCTCTTATTGACATAGAAACGTACCTTGAAAAGTCTTTGTGTTTAGTAAACTTGACGAATGCCTCGTTTCTCTGCAAGGCTCTGAATCGCTCTCGATTTCGTGCGACGTACGTCTTCGGGAGTGAAAAATCTGGATCGCGGATGAAGCACAGGCGGGGGCTCTATTTCCTTAGAATTTATAGCTGAAGACAAGATGGCAAACTGGGCAGATGATGAAGTCTCTGATGACGAGCGTGATATCGGTAACACTCCTGAGGAGATTCAACAGGATAGATTGATGAGACAGACGGAAAGAAGCAGAGGTGATGCTCCTGCTCGTGAACGTCGTGATCTTCCAGGTGGTAGATCCTCTGATCGTGGTGGTAATCGCAATTATGAGCAGAGGGGTGGTGGACGTGATCGTGATGATCGCCGAAGAGATGGTGGTGATCGTCAAGAACGCGCTCCTCGTCCAAAGGCCACGGAAGCAGATATTCCCAAAGTTGGACCATTTAAAATATATTGTGGCAATTTGAATTTCCGTACAAATGCTCAAGGTTTAGCAGAACATTTTATTTCAAATGGTTGTACTGTAACTGATGTTATTATTGCCGAAGAAGACAGTGGAAGATCACGTGGCTTTGGTCATGTTGAATTTGAAACCAGAGATGATTTAATTCGTGCATTAGATGGTGATGGTAGTGAATTAGATGCACGTGTTATTAGAGTTGATGTTGATAGACAAGGACAACGTCGTAATGAAGGACGAAATGGTGGATTTGATAGAGATCGTAGACAGTATCAGGAGCCTACTGCAGCAGACACTGTAGATGAATGGGGACGTGGTGCGCAAAAATCGTTACCTAATAACAAAAATAATAGTAATAATGATCGTTCTTCGCCAAGAGCTGGCGGTGATCGACAACAAAGACGCCCACGCGAGCAAGGTCCTACAAGCAGCGACGGTGATCCTATCTTCGCAAATAGATCTAACGAAAGAAAGAAATTAGATTTAGCACCGAGATCTGCCCCACTTGAAGCAGTAGCAGCACCATCAGGTGCTGCACCTACAAGTATATTTGGCGATGCAAAACCTCGTGATGTTCCCTATGACGCCAAATCTGATGGACCTAAACGTAATAAAAATAACAATAATAAAGACAAGAACACTACAAACAAGAAGAAAGAAGTTTTAACTGCAAAACAAAAAGCTGATGATGAAAAATTAGCTTTAAGGGATCCAAGAGCTGAACGCGCTGAGATGGCAGCTAAAAATGCTGCAAAGGCTGCAAATTCGAAAGGTCCTAAAAAGGTAGCTCCGAAATCGAAGGTACGTTTTATGCTATATCTTGATAATATCTATCAGCAGAGACTTCTTATCTTATATATCTATAGAATGAATGAATAAATACATGCATGAATGCATGCCTGGAGCTGCCCCCTTGTATATGCCAATGATTATATTACATATTTGCTACTCTCGACTGCCGGAATGACGATTATATTCTACCAAGATCGCTGAGGTGTATACAATGCTGGGTGGTAAAGGTTTTGAGTGACTTAACTTAAGGCTATAACTTCGATAGGTTATAGCCAATCCTCTTGACACTCATGCATGTATTTATTCATTCATATGATCCCCGTCTCAACGTGCGGACAACGTGCCTACATATCTGCTATTTGAATACAAAAATGAGCCAAACACGCTAACCTCATGTACTTTCTCTACCCATAACTCTTATGCCCTTATATATATCTTATATATAACATATAGCCTACCTTAAATGATCAAGAGCGATTTGAGCAAGCTCAACAAGCCCTTCAATCTAATGCGAGTGGTGGTTCAAAGAATAATGAATCAAATAAAAAAGTTGTTAAAAATGTATTTGCAGCATTTGCTGACGACAGTGACAGTGACTAAGCTACGAGTCTGCTTGATTTTAACAAACTAATGCGATAATATGTGTGGGTTCAATAATGAGTATCTCCGTAGGCAGCATATGATGATATTCCTTTTATTGTATGGTGCGACAGACATTTACGGATTTATAGAGTATATCATACTCTATAAATCTATTGGACAGCAGGCAGGTAGCGAAGCACCTTTCGATGTAATGTAATGCACTTTACAATGTAATAGAAGTATTGGTAACTGCATCATGGCTAATTTATTTATGCCACCCACTTAGAGTAATGTTTTTTAAAGAAGATGTATGGTAAACTAAATAATTTGAGTTGATAAAAGTTCATTTACAATATAATAAAGTTAATTTTTCGCGCAACTATTACACAGACCATTGAGTGGGTAGACACAACGAAGACAATAATCCTCGTCCTTCGTCTTCTCTTGGGATAGTAGGTATATATATATACTACTTGGGATAGTAGGATCCCAGGATGGTACGGCGTCGGCGTCGGTCCATGCCCATGATGGACCATCCACGTGATTAGGGGTACTTGTACGCACTGAACACCATCTCAAAAGTATATTATACGTCTGATTTCCATTAAACTTTGAAAAGAAAGCGGTGGTAGTGGGAAGGTACAAATAAGAGCCATCATACACTGGTTCTAAAGATGGGTGATGGGAAATCTAAAAAGGAGAAAAAGGACAAGAAAGAACGTAAAGAAAAGCGTTTAAGAGTGGAAGTATATGATAGTGAAGATGAAGCCGAAATTCGGGCAAAGCGCAAGGCATCTAAAAAAATTGAAAAAGTGGCCAAAGTATTAGGATATAGTAATGATGTAAACCCATTTGGTGATAGTGAATTATTAAAACCTTTTGTATGGGGTAAAAAATTAGAACAAGAAAAAGAGGATGTAGTCACTGGCTCTAAATCTCGTATCACCTCATCTGAAGCTAGTAAAAGTGCCATGAGTGAAATTGAAAGTGTAAGGGCACGTAGAATACAACGTGATGAAGAAGCAAAAGAAAGCGCAAGATTACGATTGGAAGAACATAGATTAAGGGAATCTGCTGCATATGGTGATTGGCATGAACAAGAAGAATCATTTCACAAAAAACAAGTAAAACAAAGAACAATAATAAGAATTAAAGAAAATAGAGAAGAAGTTATTGATCGTGTTGCAAAGAATATCATATTATTACAAGCAGCTAGAATTCAAGAAAAAGAATCATATGCTGAATATCAGGAAGCACAAATACTTTTAAATGGACGTCCAAGTGGAATACCAGAGCGAGCTTCTGTGATATCTATACTACAAAATGCTTCGTTGGATGAATTAAATGATGTTATACAATGTACACAACAATATTTATCATTACAACAAAAACATGACAGGCGGCAATTAAATAGTAGTACTGAGACCATCGATAATGCTGTATCAGACACACATCATCGTACTTATATTGATTATTGGACAACCTTGAGTATAGTCGCATCCGCAGAGCGAGACAATCGTTTACGTAGCTCTACTACTAATACAGCAGGTAGTTCTAGTACAGATTCTAATAGCAATGGTATTCATAAATCTGTCACTGAAGATATTCAAGTATTATTAATTGGAAAAGATATCCCTAGTTTACATAAGTTACAACAAGAAATTGATGATGATATTGCCGATGGTAGCAAAGTCGATAAAGTATACTGGGGTACGATGTCAAGTGAAATCGGTATACATATAGCACGCCATCATTTAAATTCATTAAATGAAGAATATATTAAAGATTATATAAAATTAAGGCCTGAAATCATAAATCACGGCGTCGGCGTCAGTGATGGGTCACAGACAAATACAAACAGTTCAAATGTTGGTGCATCTATATTAGGTAACACAGATAGTAGTAGTGGTGAATATATGGAACAGCATGGCGATTCTCTTGAAAGTATGCAAATTGAAGAGGAAGTGCGTTTAGCAAAAAAGCATTATTCCTGGCAAGATAAATATCGCCCAAGAAAACCACGATATATAAATAAAGTTAAAACTGGATGGGATTGGAACAGATACAATTCAACTCATTATGACCATGATAACCCACCACCACGTACAGTACAAGGATATCATTTTACAATATTTTATCCCGATTTATTACAAAAAAATAATACACCAACATATTACTTAGAAGCAACGCCAAATACACCTGAATTCGCATTATTACGGTTTCATGTTGACGGTGGACCCTATGAAGATATTGCATTTAAAATATTGAATAAAGAATGGGATGTGAATAAAAAAGCTGGATTTAGAGTTACATTTGACAAAGGTGTATTAAATTTGCAATTTAATTTTAAAAGAGCATTTTATCGGCGATAGATAATATTTGGGTGCACTGCCATCTCTAGTGTATATCAATTTGTAATCCATGTAAATTCTTATATAAATACAATCTTGTATACATAATTTCTACTTTATTTGCTGCTTAAACCACTATGTCTTAGCAAGGCATCAGGATTGGGATCACGGCCACGAAATGCTTTAAATACTTCAGTTGGATGAGTACCACCACCCAATGCAAGGACGGTATCCCTAAAACGCTTCCCTGTTTTTTGTATATCATCTTCATTATTCATTCCAACTTCTTCAAATGCTCCAAATGCATCAGCAGACATAACTTCAGCCCACTTGTAACTATAATATCCAGCAGAATATCCACCACCAAATATGTGACTAAATGAACATAAAAAACGATCTTCTTCAACTGGTGGCATAACGGCATATTTTGTTGCATAATTGCGTTGAACACTTAATATTCTTTCTTGTAAAACATCCATATTTTCATCAATATGAACATTAAAGGCATTGCTATGCAAGTGCATATCCATACTACCGAAATATAGTTGTCTGAGCATTTGCATACCACTTTGATAATTTTTTGCATTCTTAATTTTAATAAATAATTTTTCAGGAAGTGGTTCATTTGTTACATAGTGCTTTGCTAATATCTTATAAAAATTATCATCATAACACCAATTTTCCATAAATTGGCTAGGTAACTCAACTGCATCCCACTCCACTCCAGAGATGCCGGCAGCGGCACCGTGTGACACTTCAGTCAGCATATGTTGCAATCCATGCCCAAATTCATGAAATAATGTCTCTACTTCACGAAATGGCATTAATGATGGTATATTTTTCTCTTTATTAGGGGGTGAATTATTACATGTTAAATAAGCAACAGGTATGGTATTCATTACATGTGACTTATTTAAGCATACTGCCATCCAGGCCCCGGGCCTCTTAGATTCAGGTCTGGCATATGGATCCAAGTAAAATGATGCAATATGCTCTTTTGATACATTATCATGTATATGAAAGAACTTTACATCTTCATGCCATACTTGCACAGCATTATCTACTTTATTAGTTTCATCAGTCGTTGTAGGAACTTCAGTAATATCAATGTTGAAGAGCCTTTTAGATAAGATAAACATTCCATTTAGTACATTATTCAGCGGGAAATATTCTTTTATTTCAGTCTCATCATACGCATATACTTCTGCACGCTGTTTCTCACTCCAATACATAACGTCCCATGGGTTCATTTCACTACTACCACTATTACCATCATTATTATCTTTTAAGGTATTATTATATTTGTATTTCTTGAGTGTTTCGAGATCACTCTTCGCAGCTGGATACGAAACATCATAGAGTAGTTGTGTAAGTTTTGCAACGTCGTCTACATTTTTTGCCATTTTTGTCTTCAAAGATTTCTCTGCGTGAGATTCATATCCTAATATATTAGCCATTTCTTTTTTAATTTTTAATATTTCAGCTACTACTGGTAAATTATCTTTGTCACCTTTTGATGATCTTGTGATATAAGCTATATAAAGTTTTTTTCTTAAATTTGAATTAACACCAAATTTCATAAACGGTAAAAATGATGGCATATCTAAGCCTATTATCCATGGACCGTTTTTGCCAGTGGCATTCTCGTGTCCAGCTGTTCTTGCTGTAGTAGCATAGTACTCCAGGGTGTCGCTCGGAATACCATCCATATCCGCCTTATCATCACAATTGATGAGTATTTGAAATTCTTTAGTAGAATCAAGCACATTATTATTAAATAATGTACCTAATTTTGCAGCATTTAATTGTAAATTACTGAATTTTTCTTTGCTGCTATCATCATCATCGATATTCCCTATTGATAGGCCAACACCCATATGTTTCATGTCAAGAAGTTGAGCCGAGACTATACGACGTTGTACTGAATCAAGTGGTGGCTGTAGTTCATGATTCTTATCAGAATTATCAAGATTTTGTAATGATTTATATATAGATTGGGATTGTCCTATTTTTTGATTCATACTGATTACCTTGGGCTGTATAACAGTATGAGCATCGCGTATACTGTCTGAACTCTTGACGCTATTCAGATGGTTTAGAACACCCCATGAATATGATAATGGTGCTTGTATTTTCTCTAATTCATCTAATATACTTTCATATGTTATTGATGATGTTTTTGATGATAAACTTTTTTCTAATGCTGTGAAATCCATATCCAATTGATGTATATCAGCTTCAATGGCAGGAATTATGTGTTCGGGCTTGATTTTAGCAAACAATGGGAGACCTGACTTATCCATGAGAGGATTATTATTTAAATCTGAAGCACATGATGATGATGAATAAGGCCTGGCACTTGATTGAAGAGATAGAGCCACACCTACTACTGCACATCGCAATGTGCGCTTTGACAAAACTCTTTTAAGCATTATTGTTGTTGTTGAGAGCATTGGTGATATAGTTTCAAGAAGAAAAGAGTCTCATTTCTGATGGAATGGAATCTTTTCTCCATCCAGCAGCAGCAACCCCCGGCTGGATCACAAAGGTGGGTTAAAAAACGAAATGAACAAAACAATTCAACTTGCGTAGAAACACAGCTTGCAACTAAATACTCTACGTTGACTATTTGGGATAATCCATATGGCGTTCCCATTCAAAACTGCACATGGAGGAGGCTACAAGCCTGTAGCCAAGGAGGACTTTGACCGGCATGATGGTTCAAGTGGTACTGGACGTCCTGCAATAAATAATTTTAGTATTGGTGGTGGTGGTCGTGGTTCTAGTGGATTGGCTGCGTTAGAAATGAGACGACAGGAACAGAATTCTGATCTATCTGTACTAGATCGAGGTGTATCACGACTCGGTGAATTATCCCTAGGTATAAGTAAAGAAATTGATCTACAAAATCGTATGATTGATAACTTACAAGAAGATACAGAACGTGTACAAACACAGGCTGATTTATTAACGAAACAAACTCAGGAATTAGTTAAAAAATCTGGTGGACCAAAAACTTTTTGTTTGATTTTGGTCTTACTACTAGTATTCCTCTTTTTAACTTTCTTAGTGATATATACATAATGATAACATGTTGCTTGTTTAGTACATAAGTCTAAAATGGCTATGATATAGACATAATAGGGGATGTACATATTTGTAAATTTATATATAATGTAGACTGGTAGGTTTCCAGAAATGTTCCTCACACGTACGCTCACTGTTTCATTTCTTCAAATCAAGAGGCAGGTCCAGCAGCTACACCAACTTCCATTAGTTCGTTCTTGTATTACTTATATGTCCAGAAGTCACATCGCTTGATGTTGAACCAGGGTACGTAGGTACGACGATGCAGAAATTGTATTGAGTTCGGATGGTAACAAAGAATTGATGAATATTAGAGGAGAGAATATGGGGTAATGTGTTGTGGTGTCATTTATTGTAAGTCCCTATAAAAACAACGTTATCATGTTCCTACATACTCATCTCCCCAAATTTAATTTATTTGCACCATTTCTGAACATCGGCATAGGATGCAGTGCCACTAGTTGCACCATAAACAGCATATGCGGGTTTAGAATTTAATGCAGATTTGGCAGCCGTAGCCACATCATTAGAACTAGCTACTGCATTTAAAGGTACACCAGTAACAATAGAATTCATTAAATGACCATCAGCATCACCAGAATCAATACTATTTAATGCTGTACCCTTGCTATTCGCACTACCAGATGATTTTAAAGCATTTAAACCAACTTGAATATATTCAGCAGTCTCACTTGGCGATCCTGAACATCTAAATCCAAAAATACCAGAATCAGAATATTGATGATGGAATGCAGTAATACCATGAATATTAGATAAATGATTTGCTAATACAGCATAAGCACTGGCAGCAGCACCTGCTGGAACTGGGAAGGCAACACCAGCATACGTTTTACCATTTAAGTCTGTACGGACCTTAATATCACCACCTTGATAAGGAGATGAAACGGGTGTTGATGCAGCACCACCATGTCCAGCAAATGCACCCTCAACAGCAGCCTTTAAATGGTCATGAGAAATACCACTTGCTGTGACAACAATATTACCAGCAGTATATTGACGTGATCTAAATGCCATGAGGTCACAGACATCAGCATTCAATGCAGAAGTGTTATGAATGGGTTTACCTAATGGTGAATTCTCACCATATGCAGCTTCATGCAATAAATCATCTAATTGAGCATTACCATCAGCAGTATGAGCAGCAAGATGTACTTTTGCTGCAGATAAGTTTTCACTCACAGTATAATATTTATCGTGATTTACTGGGTTGGAAATATGGTCAGCTACGGCACCAACAACAGTGTGTACATGATCATCTGTAACATTCACATTATAATGAACACCCTCTCTAGTAGCTTTAGAGTCGAATGTTGCACCTGTATTTTCAAGATCACGAATCATTCTCAAAGGGGAACTGTTTGCACTACCATTGAATGCAAGTGAAGAAAGTAAATGAGAGTAGCCACTTTCATTCATATTTTCGGCACGGCTACCACCAGTAACATTAAATGTTAAACCAACAAATGGTGCGCCATTATCTAAGGTAATAACACGAATACCATTAGATGTTTTGGAATCTTTCAATTCTGGTGATTTAGGTGTACTGTGCTCAACAGTGATATTTGAGTGAGAGAACATCTCAGTGGCAACTAAGGTGCTCATTTTCCTATAGTTATATTATTAATAATAGCAATTTATATTTAAAATAATATTAGATTTCAGATGAAGAAGGTGATGTAACAGTAGTGCAGACAGAGACAGACGAGGCAAGAGATGATGGTGGAAGTGATATTTTGGCATGAAATTTCGTGATTGATAAGAAAAATAATCATAATAAAGTTTATGAGAATGAAAAGAAGGAACTATAGTTAGCATCAAATGTATATTCAAAGAAGATACTTCATATAAGATGAGGCCTGTCAATCATTCCATGGCCTTGGCCTTCGATGAGTGTATGACCCCCTTCAAGCTATCAAAAAGGTTATTTTTATTCAATATTGCGCGTCAATGCAAACATACCTTCCTTGCACCGCATTGGTGCGAATAACACGACTGGCAAGCATCTTCACGTGGACAACGAGGCCGATAAGAGCATTTACTTGTCGAGTGGGGGTCACCGTACGCCGTGGCTACCGCGTACATGAAAATGACGACACCTCGGCACAGAGGATTTCGGTGCCCGCATAGAACTTCGGAAGAGTTTTTGTAAGTTTTGTTGGCACTAATCTACCAGAATTCCTGTGAAATTAAGAAATCTCTGCGCTTGCATTTTAAGAACTCTTGACTGTGGCTCATTACCAGATTGAACCTCTATCTTCCGCGAGTGTATATCATATATAAAGATGGGTAAAAGTGGTAGTCGCAAGCGTGATCGCCGTATTGCAGAGACAGCAGTAGAGTATGATAATGCAGTGCATGCTAAGATAGATGCAGAAGTTCTCGCTAATCGTGATTCTGATTCCTTATTTATTGTAGATAGAACAGGATCTAAAAATGCAAGAAGAAAGATTGAAAAGGAAGCTGCTAGTGCTGCAAAAGCTTATAGTGTATCAAAAGTTGAAGATCATTTGATTAAGAAGAAGATAAAGGCAATGGAACAAGGTAAGTCATCCCAGTTTCAAGCTAAGAAACAAAATGCCATTCAAAGTAAAAAACTAGATTTACATGATCCTTGGGGTGATGATAGCAATGTGGTCATTGGCAGAAAACCAGCAACTAATATTGTTGAAGAAATTGCACATCATCGCAATAGAGCTGTCATGCCACCAAAAGCACCAACAAATAAAAGAAAAATTGATGGTCCAGGTTTTTCATATAATCCTGATGAAGACCAGCACCAGGATCTGTTAGCGGAAGCTTTAGCTTTAGAATTACAAGCATTAGAAAAGAAAGCACGCGCTGAAGGTACTTTCGGCAAGAATGCTGATGCTTCTTCTACATTGAACAAAGAAGAAATTCATGATGGTAGTGAAGATGAAGAAGAGGAGTCAGAAATTGAAGTAAGCGAGGAAGAGGAGGAAAGTGCTGACAAGGGACGAAAATTGTCCCGTAAACAACGTCAAGCTCTCGAACGCAAAACTCGTGCGCAACGTAATAAAGAGAAGATGAAACGTAAACGTCTACATGAATTAGAAAAGATTCAAACCATGCAGAGATTAATCAAAACTTTAAGGAGCGTACCAAGGCTTATGAACGAATTAGACAAAGCTGCAAAAATTGCTGAAGCACAAAAGGCGATTGCTGAAATGCGTTCTGAAGAGCAAGCTGAAGCAAAAGCAAAAGCATTAACATACAAAGAAGCGGGTAGTGTACCATTAACAGACGAAATAGGGGATAGTTTACGAACAATAAGACCCAAAGGAAATCGATTAAGTGGTTTACAAAATTCACTTATTGAGAGTAAAGATGCGATATCAAAAGATCATCGTAGACATAAGAAGGGCGAACATCCACATCGTGCTAAAAATATTAAATGGCATGCAAAATATAAGTATAATACAACAGCATAAATTATTTGATTATATTTCAGGGCCCGCCAGTTCAGAGCAGTGACACGACTTGTAGGTAGGCGTACACCGTATGTATGCATTGTAATATGTAGTAAGTATTTCGGTTATTTCAATCAAAAGGTCACAACATATATTCTTTTTAATTTATACACAATTTAGTCACATATGTTTTCACTAAAAATAGAACAAAATAGCAGAATCTAGTATATTAAAATTTGGGGGAGTTTTGACTGTGCATTCTCTCGTGCTGTCATCTTTCTTGCAGATCTACCTTGTTCAGCTAGTAACCTATCCTGCGAATCGTCATCGTCCATTATAGATGCAGGAACGATGATGTCTTCTTCATTTTCGATTTTGTCAAGTGTAGCGGACTCTATCACTGATTGTAACTCCAGATAGGATCTAATGCCTATTTCAAGGTATCCTCGTTCGTTGCGATCTCTACTTAACCAACCAGCACTTTCTAGCTTTTCAATTGTATTTGATACTTCTACATGTGTCATATTTTTAGCTAATTCTGCAACTTCGAACATATTCATGATTCCATTCTGTACCAGGGTTTGCAGCACAACAGTAAATAATTCAACTTCTTTTACTGTAAATGACGTACCCAACCCATAATCTTTTGCTACATCATCTTCTTCCATATTTGCTATACCATGATAATATTGTTTATATGTATTATTACTATCATCACCTCCAGAATTAGCATCGGCATGCCAAGCAGGCAAATCCATAACTACTGTGCGAATATTTAAACTATAGTGTTGTATAGCACCATTAGCCCTTTTCAAAATCTCAGTCAAATCAGCTTCATTATCATTTACATCTGGAAAATCTACACGTAATTGTCTCACGTAATCTTGAAGTGTACTATCCTTTACAACACCCATTTGCATCAATATTTGGATTACACTCTTATCCAAACCATTCAATCCAGGAGAAAATTCCATGATATTATACGATTTGTTATAAAATAAATTTCTATTATTTTTCACTCATGAGATTTCAGGTTTTGGAAAATATAGTGCGACCGTCCGTAGATCTCAAAAAAAATCAAACATATCCACCAAACTAACAGATCTTTTAAGAAAAAGGTTTTTAGTTCGTATCGTTTGGCTCTAGCGTTCCCCTCTCGCATTAGTTTTATTGAATTGTTGTAGATCAATAAAAATAAGACTTTTTATTGTGAGAAATCCTAAAAGGTGTTAAACTTGCGAGGTCGTTTGATCTATCCCCCAATCTTTTATATTGCATAAATTTATAGCAATATGAGTCAGTCTACGCCTGTAGGGTATTCTGGCAATACATCTTCAGTAAATAATGTGACAAATGATATTATATCAGCACCTGGTTCTGTTAATAATACATCAGGAAATAATTCTTTAGGTAATGGAATTGCTGAAGCACGTCCACCACGTGCACCAACACAAACATCAATGTCAATAGATATTTCAAATAAATTTAAAGATGGCGGTAATGGTAATGGTAATTATTCTTATGCTAATCAATTACCATCACCCGCTAGTGGATATCCTATATCTGGATCCAGTAGTGGTTCAAAATCTAAAGCAATTTTAGCTAATAATAATCAAGTTGAAGGCCCTACAATGGGACAAATGGCTGATGCAGTACAAGCAAGTGCCAGAATGGCAAGTCGTAATAATGGCGCACGCACATCTCAATCCTATCAATCAAATCATAATCAGTATAACTCTCATCTTGACACGGGTAATTCTTATATGGATATGATGGGTGACGACGATAATGGTGATATGGGTGATGATATTTGCTTGCCTGGTAATGAGCATACAGGTAGATGGACAAGAAAAGAACATGAATTATTTTTGGATGCATTAAAAAAATATGGAAAAGAATGGAAAAAGGTGGCATCAGCAGTAAAGACACGTACTGTTGTGCAAACAAGAACTCATGCACAAAAATATTTTCAAAAAGTTCATAAATCTGGTTTTGGTGGTGGTTATTCAGATGATGATGCATTTGATAGCAGTACTGGTACAGGAGGCTCTGGGCATTCAGCTGGCCGTGCGAGCGGCGGTGGAGGAAGTGGTAGTGGCAGCGGAAGAAGAACATCTAAGCGTCAAAGACGACCCACAGAGCCTCGCCGCAATGTAGCGCAAGCATACCATCATATGCATTCAGGTACGTCTTTATATACTCAAAATGACTCTCATCTCAAATCTGTACTTCGTTTGGTTAACGCAGCACTGGCAGTATTCCACTTCTCTTTTCGCACAAACTAACCTTCATTTCATTTATATTTTTCACCTTTGTTTTTTTTTTCATAAATACATTCAATATTATAATATGTTATGTTATTTAGCAGATATTGATAGTATGTATGATGAGGATGAAGCTATGGAAATCTTATCATCACAAGGATCCTTTGCGTCTACGCCTATTATTCCCCATAAGACATTAGGTTCTTTCGGAAGTGGTGTAATCGGCAGCGGGCACCTCCCGGAAGATTTCCCTCAACCATCACCAGCAGCATGTGGTAAACGTAAAGAAGCAGAATTAACTGCAGCTAAAATGTTAGCATCTCATAGCGCATCTCGAGATATAGAGGGAGCAAATGTCTTATCAGGACTTAAGTCTGCTGCATATCGTCCTGGTGAAATAGTTCGTAGACAAAAAGTAAATTTACCTATGTTATCAATTGTCAATCCTGATGTTATGAATAGTAATGGTACACCTGCTGGCGATGGTGCAGCACCTGGTACACCATGGGAAAAAGAAGTACGCGAACTTGGTTCACGAGTTACCGGTGGTGTTGCAACTGTGCATGCTAACCCACTACCTGTAGGTACACCATCTCAACAAAAGGATTTCTTAGACAAGGTGCGACAACATATAGCAGCTGGTAATATTGCTAAATTAAGTGATGTATTAGCTGCTGCTGAAGCATCTGAATCAAGTTCTGTAGCACCACTACCATTAAAAGACATGACAGATGAGCCAGCCCCATCTGATGCGCTCTCGTCTGTATCACCGAGAGGTGTAGCACCTGTCAGTGTTTTAGCTGGTGGCCCGGCTGCTATGAGAGGATCAACGCCACCTAACGTCAAAAGTGAACCAGGATCACCACCACGCTCAAAAAGTCATCATGCTAACTCTGCACAAGTTCATTCTGCTGGATCTATATCAAGTGCTTCTGGTAAAAAGCAATCAATCGTTGCTCGTACTTTAAATAGACTAACGATACCCGAATCACCTACAGGACGTACGTCAAATGCTGATGTAGTTACATATACAGGTACAGTATTAATGCAAGCATGTAGTGCAAATTTTGATCAAAATATAATCATACAACTATGCCGATGTCTGATGGAGCATGGTGCATCACCAACGATTGTACGTTCCGATGGTGAAACATGTTTACATATTGCTGCTAGATCAGGATATGAACTTGTTGGAAGGTTATTATTAAATAAAGGATGTCCAGTCAATGCTGTTGGACCAGATGGTAATGCTGCTATTCATCATGCAGTACTTGGTGGACATGGTCAATTTATAGAATTATTGGCTGATTTTGGTGCAAATTGTCATTTACGTAACGGAAATAACCGTGCAGCTCTTGATTTAGCTGGAACGACTGAGGCTACTGCAAAAACACGTGAAGAATTACGTCGTATTATGTTAAGTGTTGAACCACGTCTAAGAACATTGGTGTTATTTCATGAAGACTGTTTAGAACATTCAGCTAGAAGAATAGATGATTGGGAAGGTCCAGACCGCCTTGTGGGAATTATGCATAGATTACAAAATCGTGAAGAATTTCCTGAACATGAATTAGAAATTTCATCACATTTTGATAAAGCACCAGTTGAAATGTTATCACGTGTACATTCTCCTGAATATATTGCATTTGTCGATAAATTATCAAAACAAATGCAAGCAGATGCAGCAGCCAACTCAAGTAGCACTGGTGCTGTAGTGCCATTTACACCGCAAGTTCAGTCTGGTGTACAAAAGATTACATCATCAAGTGAATTGAAAAAAGATGAATATTGTGATACATCATTTAGTGCAGGTACTTTGCAAGCAGCAAGACGCGCTGCAGGTGCTGTTGCATTCGCAGTTGACAGAGTACTATTGGGTAGAAATCGGAATGCTTTCTGTTGCGTTCGACCACCCGGACACCATGCGGGTTATAATGGTTTATTAACTAATTCAAAATCATGTGGGTTTTGTATATTTAATAGTATTGCTGCTGGTGCATTGCATGCCTTAGAAGGTCATAATTGTGAAAGAGTAGCCATCATAGATCTTGACATACACCATGGCAACGGTACTGAAGACATCGTTCGAAGGTATACAAATCCTAGTAGATTATTATTTTTTTCATTACATTTATATGATAAAGATATTACACCTGGATATGAATTCTTTCCAGGTAGTGGAGCACAAGATGATAGCGCTCATAATATCATTAATGTTCCAATATTGCCCATGTGGCACAACCAAACTGAAGGATCAAGTGGAACTGAGCCACCTAGATCCAGTAGAAGTTCATCTGGTAATCATACTGATACTACATCACCCACGGCAAGTCAATCAACAACAAATAGTATTAATAATAAGTCACCAGGTGGGAGCCATATCGGACCACTAACGGGACGCGAAGCTTATAGACAAGCTATTATTCAAAGATTATTGCCAGCATTAAGAGCATTTAATCCTGCGTTAATATTATTATCAACTGGTTTTGATCCTGCAATGGGTGATGTTGGCAATAGTAAAACAAGTGGTACTAATGAAGTAGGTATGGATCTAGCTCCATCTGATTTTGAATGGGTTACATCTGAAGTCATGAAAATTGCAGATATATGTTGCGCAGGTAGAGTTGTGTCTGTTTTAGAGGGTGGTTATGGTTCTTATTCTGCAGAAGCAAGAAAACAAGCAAATGCGACACTAGCAAGTACAAGAGCAAAACGTGTTAGTGGTGGTGCTGCAGGGCCTATAGGTGTATCACCAGAAAAACCGAAACCAGCACTGGATAGACATTTATTAGCCAGTAATGCTGCTTCGCACGTACATCGCTTAGTTGACACTTATGCTGAACCTAAAGAAGGTGGATTCCCATTATTATGTAGTCCATCATCTGCAAGGGATAGTTTAGATGTTAAAACTGAATAAAATGTGATGATATATTCCGGCCGCGATGAAACCTGACGGTATGTAAAATAGAAATTACCAATCTTCTAGTTTTACGACAAAAACACTGTAATACCAACCAAGCAGTGAAGAGTACACTGGTTTGTATTACATGAATGCACATAGCTTAACAAAATCTACATACACCTCATTATATAGTATGACATGGTTGTAAGCACCAAGAACTAACTCTATTATCTCTCAGCTGAAGATTGGATGAAGTCAAATATTCATAATTCAAATTTTGATTATTTCAAAAAATTATATTAGTAAAATGGTACTTAACTAATGAAAAATATAAATATATTCTACCATACTACAAGATTGTGGATCATGCAAGAGTTATAACGAGAGAGTGAATGAAAACCATGTTTGGTTACTGTGTTAGGTACAATTTGTTTGTTTGAGTCAATTATCTATCCTCACGTAGGTTACCCACGTCCCACTCCACACTGTTGCATAGCAAACTAATGAATGAATACATGATTAACAAGGAAACTATAGAATACAACTGATATTTAGTACGTTTGTTGTTGCAACATGACCAATGCAATTCTCCATGCACACTTGCACACTTTGGCCCCTTGACTATTACTCAAGCTGCACACACGGAGAGAGGGAAGGAGGTTCATGACTAGTCGTTCGTTCATTAGAACACTGTTGGAAAAAGTGCTGAGCGAACATGAGGCATAACACCCTTAAAAGCGATATCAAGACGTGCTTCCATAGTTTGATTCACAACAATGCGATTGTTATGTGCAATCAACACACATCCACCTACAGTCTGAGAGTCGGGTAAATTCGACGAACTCACTTGCACGGTTGGATTTACTTGAATCCCTCTAGATGACATCAATCGCTTATATTCAGCAGCAGCAGGTTGCACAGCTTGTTGGCATATTTGTACATCACCAATACGTACTTGAACTTCCACAAAATCTTCCTGAATTTTCAGTAATCCCTCAACGATCAGACTTTCTAATAGTTCCAAGTATCCTTTGTCGTGACATTTTTTGGCTAATTTTGCTAATGTATTTGTTTTTAATTCAACTAATAAACTATCACGTGCTTGCATCTTCTTTACTCGTGCTTCACTAATTGTGGCTGATCTTTGTACTCTTTCCATAATTTCCAGATCTTTATCTTTCTGTGCGAATTCTTCTTGTACTGTGATCTTACCATTATGAATTAAATTTTGTTTTTGTAAATTATAATCATGATCTGTTTTGATTTTAATTTCTTTACACTTTTCATCAGCTTCTTGTACAATAAATGCAACCATTTGTTTAATTTGTCTGTGGTAAAAGTAGGTGGGGAGGAGAAGGGTTTTTATTTATGGAATGGAGTTGGGTTAGTTATGAACTTTCTATTTCTATCCACAACACATAAATTAGTGATATATGTAAATGTAGTGGATGTAATTAGCTTACCTAGCTTGACCGTCTGCCATGATCTATTATACAGCTGGTGCGAATAAGGAGAGTATAGTACAGTTTTTATGGAGATAGAACAATAAAATCACTCAAATCAAATCTAATATGGAATTATTAACAAATAGAGAGTAGTAAAGTGTTGTAAAACACCTTCTACCTTTAGTTATAAAGGTCGAAAGTCTTGTGCGGACGGCGGGTCGTCCAAGAGGAGCTCGTAGTGCGAATTACGACTAAGTATCTTAAATATACACAATAACCAAATGTACTATGAATTCCGCTATCTAGATATGAATTTAGTATTGAACTGTGGTGTTACGATGGAGCGAACACTCGTCATGATGAACCTCTACACCAGCACACCAGCCACATTTCGACAATCGAAGAGAGAAGGTCAAGTTACCTGAAATTTTTTCTATGAATATTTTTTTCCATCTTTCTTCTCTCTCCATTCTACATATTCATCAAGAAGCACAGGCCATGCTGAGGTGTCATCGTAGCCATCCATATCAAGACTTACATTAATATTAAACATCAAAAAGCTCTCCCATTGGTCACCACTTATAGTGAGGCTATCTGGTTGTGTATTTAAAAATTCAATAAATAATGATAAATGTGGTGCACGAGTAGAATCTACTACAATAGGCAAAAGTTCTATAACAAATTCTTTTTCTAAAAATTTTTGCTGATCTTCACGAGAAAATTTATGAACGAATCGAAAAAATTCTTGAAATTCTTTATTATCCATAAAACCTGGATCCAGTGATGGTAATATCTGCCCAAGAGCCTACTCATTGAGTCATTGATTTGATTGGTAAATAATATGTTATTGTGATGATGTGAAATGCAAGCCAATCAGTCGAAATGAAAAAAGAAGAATTTGTCTGGTTAGTGACCAAAGAAGGAAGTACAAATATCATATAACTTGTCCAAAAAACGATTCATATTGTGCATAAATGTGGAACCCATAACAATGCAAGGTGTATTCATTCATTTATTTACTATGAACAGCTACCACATAAACAGGAATAGGAACAATCGGAAAAAAGAGCAGAAAAGAACACTACTTACCTTGACACTATCCTTGCGCATAGTCTTCATTGCTCCACAAAATTCGGTACGTTTGATACACCCTGGACGAAATGGCTCTTGGCTATAAGCGCCTAATTTCCAGCATAGTACAAGAGCGCGAACATCTTCACTAGAGTCACTAATTCCAACTTGGTTACAAATTTTCTCAATTCCCTCACTTGTTATCACTTCAGAATCATCTTCATCAGTAAATTCATTAAACAAGGCGTTTAATTTATCTTCTTCCTTCTTCCCCTTACTTGACATGTCAAAAATGTTTGTCCTAAAAACCACGAGATGGTTTTGTGATATTCCCCGCGTGAAATTCCAATATCCGACGTACCTACGCTCTCGCTGAGCGCCAGATATAGAAACTCCATCATTACTCTGCTATTAACAGGTATGTATAAAATTAGATGTGATTTTGCGTAGTTACTGTTTTCATGAAGCCTATGTACTTGTATGGGATGTCATAGAGTTGTGTGTGATTAACAATTACACATAAAGCGGCAGCTTTGCGAGTGCCTCGATAAATTGCATCATTGTGACCTTTACAAGACTATTGAAAGCAATTGCAATATGTTTTTGTGTGTACAATGCACTTCATATATCAATATAGTTATCGCATGTGTATTGTATATTGATATACACGATCGCTACAGCCTCGTATACAAATCGTGATTTTTGTGAAAAATATATTCTAACTCTTGTCCTTCTCATTATTTTACATGGTATTTATTATGTATTTTCTCTTCTATTCTATATAATGATTCTATTTACTTCCTCTTTTTATTATAATTATAGATATATCATTTATAAATATGGCTGAGTCTGCAACTGAAATCAAGCTCTTTGGTAAGTGGTCCCTTGAGGACATTGAAGTCAGCGACATCGCTCTTGTTGATTTCATTGCTGTTAAGGACAAGCACGCTACCTTTGTTGCTCACACTGCTGGTCGTTACCAAAGAAAATGCTTCCGTAAGGCCGCTTGCCCCATTGTCGAGAGATTGGCATGTTCTATAATGAGAAACGGACGCAACAACGGTAAGAAGCTCATGGCTGTAAGAATTGTCAAGCATACTTTAGAATTAATTGCTATCCTTACTGATAACAACCCAGTTCAAGTTCTTGTTGATGCTATCATAAATTCTGGCCCTAGAGAAGATTCCTGTAAAGTTGGTTCAGCCGGTGTTGTTCGTAGACAAGCTGTCGACGTTTCCCCTTTCCGTCGTGTTAACCAAGCTATTTATTTAATGACAACTGGTGCACGTAACTCCTCATTCCGTAATATCAAGACTATTGCTGAATGCTTAGCTGATGAGATTATTAATGCTGCTCGTGGTTCATCCAACTCCTTCGCTATTAAGAAGAAGGACGAAATTGAGCGCGTTGCCAAGGCTAACCGTTAATCATCATAACGTACGACTTATCAGTAGATACAATAAAGGGGGAGTTTATAGCAGTATAGGACTTAGTCCACACATATGTTCATACAATAATTTGATTGATTCAAAAGGTACTCTTCACTATTCTCCTACCCCACCCACGTCTTATCTCGCTCTGACTGACATCATATTTATGAGAGAACGGCGTAGATGAAAGTGAATACATAACAAAAGGTTGATCATTATATTACAAATTATATCATTATATATCATATTACACACATATGACTTACCTCTTTAAAGATGACTTCGTGTCGGTGTTTGAAGATAAAACGCGGGATTTTCGATCAGCGCAGCTGCTCCCATTCCCGTTCCGACACAAAGACTAACAATACCATATCGCAGACCTTTTCTTTTCATATAATTAGCACATGTAACAACTAAACGATTTCCACTACATCCTAATGGATGCCCTAAAGCCAACGCACCACCGTTGGGATTCACCTTATTTTTATCTAATCCTAAAAAATTTATCGTAAATATTATTTGACTTGCGAACGCTTCATTTATTTCAAATACATCAATATCTGATAGAGTTAAATTAGCTTGAGATAGTAATGCGGGGATAGCATAAGCAGGACCAACACCCATGATATCAGGAGGAACACCAACAACAACATAATTTTTCCAAACACATAAAATTGAATCCATAGGAGGGAAATTATTATATAACTTTTTTCGATATTTTTCTGTCGTTATTATAACAGCGGACGCACCATCAGATAATGGAGAGCTGTTACCAGCTGTTGTACTACCACCTTTTTTAAATGCTGGTTTTAATTTTGATAATGATTTAATATTGCAATCGTCACGTATACTATCGTCTGAAGTTACCCCATTAACAATAATGATTTCATTATTGAATTCACCTAATTTCACGGCGTTCGCTGCACGATGGTGTGATTCTACTGCATATTTATCTTGTTCTGATCTTGTTATACCATATCTATGCGATATTCGCTCTGATGTAATACCCATGGGAATCATACATTGGGAAGCGAGGTGATTTTCTCTAACGGCAGACCAATTAACAATTGGCGTCGCGCCGTCGAATGCACATGTAGACATACTTTCAACTCCTGCTGCTATACCTACATTATAACTACCTTGTAATAACCCACCTGCAACACTTGCAATTGTTTGTAAACCTGAAGAGCATTGTCTATTCAAGGCTGCGACAGGTAGTGTGTATGGGAGTCCTGCTTCAAAAGCTGCCATGCGGGACATAGCTTGACCGCCACCGGGCTGCAAACAATTGCCAACCATCAATTCACCGAATTCTGACATTGGTATTTTTGGTACACGTTTAATTAGATTCTTTAGTACTGCAGCAAGCAATTCATCAGCATGAAGATCTTTAAGACCTCCTCGTTTAGCTTTTGTTTGTGCAGTACGCACACCACATAAAATAATAATAGCATCGTCACCTAATGGTTGCTTTTCTTGTTGACTTGTCTTCCCTTTCTCAGACACTAGAGCATTCACAAAAGGTTGAGTTCTACTTGGCAACATTTGATATGTAGATATTTGATCACCCAGCAAATTTGAACGCTGTGAATTTTAGGTAATAAGAAATATAAGAGTAATTGCGTGTATAATGAGTATTTCTCGTGCAAAAAAAAGTAGCAAAGAGCCTTTTCTATCCAAAAGGTGGGATCCGACCGCTCCGCCCGAAAAACACAACAACAAAGAAAGAGTGTTAAGAGCATCGAATCATTTTGATACAATCAAGCATACCGCAAAGTTTGATCACAGGTGCATTCACACTATATTAGCATGAAAGTATCAACTTCGTTGTTAGCAGCACTACTTCTACCGCTGAGCAGTGCTGAGGCGAATCTGAGAACAACTCGTGATTTGTCTAGTTCTGGCAAGGTATTACCCCGAACTCCTCCAGTCCAAAGCAAGGATTATGATCACCCTGCCTTACTAGAAGCATATGAAAGATATGGTATTAATGAACACAATCTACAGAATGAAATGGAAATATTCAAATATGCTACTATCAAGCCACAAAGCGAATCACATGTTCATCGTGAATTAGAAAATAGTGACACATACACAATCACAAGTATTAGCCCAAATGTGATTTGGAATGATGAAATGGTAACGGTAAGCTTTAGCACTACGTACCCCCAACATGATGACATCATAGCTGCGTACTCGCCTGTGGATACAGAACCTACGGACACAGTTCCAGTCAAATACGGATGGTGCAGTGATTTTTCACCACAATATAATACAACAGGACAAGGAACATTAACATTTAATATGACAAATTTACGTTCAGCCGTACGATTCTCCTACATAGCGGGAGGTTTCAGTGGTCAACACATGAATACTAGTGCAGCTATAGGTGATTTACAATATCATAATATTAACGAACAATTACGTCCACGTGTTGTACCAACAGGTGATACGAATGAATTTAGTGTTATGTGGAGTAGTGCAACAAATACTCAACCAGTAATGAAATGGGCGACAACGCCGGAAGGTGTCCTTTCGGGCAGTGCCATCGAGGTTCAAGCGACCACAACCACCGTCAGTAAAGATGAATTATGTGGTTGGCCTGCAAATGAAAAAGGTTGGAGAGAGATGGGATTGATACATGCAGCACCGTTACATGGTATGGAAGCTTTAGCAAATACTAAAATATATTATACCTTCGGGGATAAAGCGAGCGACGACTGGAGTCGTTGGGATGGTGATGGCGACATACGTGTCTGGGATTTCTATGTTCCACCATTACCAGGTACACAACCACCCAATCGCCCAACAACTTTAGTATGGTTTGACGATTTAGGTAGGGGTAGTAATGATGAGGCGTGGACTTGGCGGCACTACGGTCGCCCTAGCTTTAATACTACGAAAAGTGTTGGTGCATTAGTTCAAACTGGGGCTATTGATGCCATCTATCATGGTGGTGATATATCTTATGCTGTAGGTTATGAAGCTATATGGGATTTCTTCATGGATATGCTATCGCCAATGAGTGCTAGTGTGCTGTACTTCACCACTGTGGGTAATCATGAAACAGATTTTCCAAATACAAGTAGTTTTTATACTGGTTATGACAGTGGTGGAGAATGTAGTGTTACTGCATTAAAAATGCTTCCTCAACCATACACTTCACCAGGTAAGCCTAGTACCGTAAATAATCCTTGGTGGTCGTACAGCGTAGGTAAAATTCATTTCATTGGGTTGAGTTCTGAACAAAATTTTACTAAAAATAGTGACCAGTGGTTATGGTTAGAAGCTGATTTGAAAGCAATAAATAGAACAGAGACACCATGGGTATTATTTGGTGCACATAGAGCTATGTATCTTAGTAGTTCATGGGGTCCTGATAATGATGAAGGTGAATTTACTCCCAGTAGTGACATTGCCAACATGGACCTCATGGTATCTAATCTTGAACCTTTATTGTGGAAATACAAAGTAAATCTTGGTTTATATGGACATATGCATTGCGTTCAACGCCAATCAGCCATTCTCGAACAACAAGTAGTACAAAAGGCTACTATGGTAAAAGATCATGATGGTAACTTAGTAGCCACTCACGATGATCCTCAGGCAACAGTGCATTACGTAGTTGGAACAGGTGGTGCAGACTTAATGACCAGTGTGAATCCTATTAGACCAGCATGGAATGAATTAGTTTTCTTTAAATGGGGATATGCTATTATTGAAGCTGTTAGTAATACTGAACTTACATTTAAATGGGTTGATAGTTCAAATAATGAAGTCATCGATAGAATGACAATTACACAAAAGGACCCAGCATTAGAATCAACTTCGAGTATGTGGGAATGTCCTGGTGCCTTTTTTGATGTATGTAAAGGAGGTACATACTCACCAACGCCAGCACCAGCTGAAACAGCAGCAAGTGGTGATTTCTTTAGTAAACATGAAGAAATTACATTTGTATTGATTGGGGTTGTCCTTATGGTTCTGATCGCATTTGGGTTTTATAAGTACTCAATATCTACAAAACAAGCGGAAACTCGTGGAAGATCATCAACTGTAGAAATGTTAGATCAAGCTATTAATCCAAAGGGCACTGAAGACGCCATAGAAAATCCCATCCAAAAGATGAGTAATTGATTTTCCCCCACCAAGAGTAGAACCGGTATGCTAATACAAATAAATAGTCATTTGAGTATCAGTGATGAAGAGGGGTAGCAGACGTATTGGAGTAAAACATATATAATTGTAATATTGTTGAAGGAACAGAGATAAGATATGTTATTTATTTATTATTATTATTATTTTATCCCTGGTATATATTTGTCACACTATGAAGGATACTTGCATGTCCATCGTGCGGTCTCTCTCTATTTATCATTTTTCTTTTTAAATCGCATTTTCAAATTACTATTTATAGTCATTCTTATTTCATTAATCTGTGTCGCTCTCAATGTCGGGCGCACCGTCATCATTTCCAGGGGAAGACACCATCCTACCAAAGAGCGAAGATGCTAATGCCCCTAAAATATGATCTTGCGGATCTCCACCTGCTACTATACCAGCTGCCATTGCTGCTGCTGCTGCATGCATAGCAAAAGGATTTATCATACCAGATTCAGCTCCACCAGTCGCTTCATCGAAATGTTGACCGAGAGCTTGATCAAGCATGGCCTGAAGTCCAGGTGGGAGAATGTCATCTGTTTCTTCTTCTTTATCTTCGATTGTAGCACCGGAATTGCGTAAAGCTTCCACAATATCATCGTGATCGTTTTTCTGTGCCAATTTTGCTGCAGTGTTACCTTTCTTATCTTTTTTATCAAGTACTACAGATGCTTTTGATGATTTCAATGACTTTGCCCTTTTCGAAGATTTGCAATGGTATGCAAGTATGCTGTTAACAACTTCTGTGTGGCCACCCTTGGCTGCTAGCATTAAAGCTGTAGTTCCATCAGGCTTTTGGTTGTTCACATCTGCACCAGCATCTATCAGTGCAGTAACAATATTTGCATGACCATTTGTTGCTGCGTTCATCAGAGCTGTCGCTCCTTTACCAGTTTTGATTTCAAAATCAATTGTTGAAGTGTAACCGCCAGCGGCAACTTTTGTATCATCTATATGGCTACTTTTTGTGAATGATAGGAAAAGTTCGACAATATTTAAGTGACCTTTTTGGCATGCGAGATGCAGTGCTGTGGAACCTTTCTCACTTTTCATATTAATATCGATCCTGTCATTGCTTAAATTTGAAAGATCTGATTCTATTGAATTATTTTTTTCTTTGCTATTGTCAGAATAATATAGAAGAGCACGAACTGTTTCTGTGTGACCTTCACTAATTGCAAACATAAGTGAGCTCCATCCTTCGCTTTCTTGAGCATTGACGTGTGCTCCCTTACCTAGTATAGCCTTCACTGTTTCTGTTTGTCCAGTTCTAGAGGCAAGCATGAGAGCAGATGCACCTTTTTTTGTTCTAATATTCACATCAGCACCAGCAGACAATAATGCTACGACACAGTCATGATATTTACCTGCTGCATACACCAAAGGGGTCTTGCCATCGACACATTGAAAATTTACGTCAATTTCATTATTATCATTTCGATCTGCAAGAAGAGAATGTACCTTAGCTATATCACCTTCGAGACATGCAATTACTAAATCAGATCTACTTGCCGGTTGCTTATAGTCTTCTCCTGTACTTGAACTTACTGCCTCGGCGTTTTGGAGCAGTTCAATAGCTCGTACTTGCTTCTTGAGCTTTGCCAAGACAATAGGAGTGCTGCCTTTCAAATCTTCTAAATGGATATCTGCACCGTGTTTGAGTAGTTCTTGTATAATTTCTACGTGTCCTTTTGATGCTGACAAATGCAATGCACTAAATTGATTACTTTTACTTTGAAGATCAACTTTTGCATTTGCATTTAATAAAGCTTTCACAATTTCAGTATGACCGTTGTGGGCAGCTAGCATCAATGCAGTATTCCCATCTGAGCGAGGAAGATTGGTATCAGCACCAGCTTTTATTAAAGCTGTTACTGTATCAATGTGGCCATTATTAGCAGCAACAAGCAGAGCACTGTGTTGATCTTTCAAACATTGAATGTTCGGATTCGCACTGTGCTCCAAAAGAAGATTTACCATGTTGGTGTATCCATGTTGAGAAGCTAGAAGTAGGGCAGTCCACCCGTCCTCCTTTTGATCATTCACATTAATTTCACCTTTGAAATGAGATAATAAGAATTTCGCAACATCAAGCTCATTTTCACTGGAAGCGCACATAAGTGGAGTAGCATATTTTATTTTATCTGGATTAATTGGATTACTACATTTAGCTTTCCCGACTGTGACTAATTCTTTGACAGCAGTTACGTGACCACTCCTACATGCACAATTTAAAGCAGTACCACCATCTTTACTAAAAATATCTACATTGCAACCATTTTGTAACAGTAATTTAATTGGAGCCATATTATTATTCAGTGCAGAAAGCATTAATGCTGTGTATCCATCTTTTTTTTGCATATCAATTTGTTGCTTAACGCGATTGTCTTTTCTACAAAACTCAATTAAAGTTGACATAACTTCAGATTTATCATGCTTTGAAGCATACATCAACGCTGTTCCACCGGAATTATCAGTATTATCAATTTTTGCTCCATGTTGTAGCAATAATTTTACAGTATCATTATGACCTTTTCGCGATGCAAATATCAAAGCAGTAGCACTTTCTTTACCTTCTTTAATATCAACTTTTGCATTTGCATTTAATAAAGCCTTAACAATTTCAATGTGACCATTCAATGTAGCTAAATGTAACGATGTGTAGCCGTCTTTCTTCTGCAGATTCACATTTGCATCAGCTGCGAGAAGGATCATTAATGTCTTTAAATGTTTCCTTTTAGCTGCATGGTGAAGAGGAGACCAGCCGTTTTTACATGTTACATTGGGGCTGGCACCACTACTGAGAAGAGCATGTACAATACTAGAATGACCTTCTTGGGCGGCATATGAAATAACAGGGTTTCCCTTAGCTAAAACATTAGATTTTGCCCCATATGCTAGTAACGCCAACACTTCCTTGGTGTTGCCATTGATAGCTGCTAGATGCAACGCAGTAAATCCATCGTCTTTCTGAGAATTAACTTTAGCACCAGCATGCAACAAGCTAAGTAAGCATTTATTTGCATTATCACCACGCTTAGCAGCAGCCATCAATGGGGTCATTCCTCCTCTACCAGAAGCTGTGAAGTTTATATCTGCTCCATTTTGTATTAAAATATCTACTATATTTGGTAAACCATTGTTACTTGTAATAAATAGAGGAGACATTCCTGATTCTTCTGCAATATTGACATTAGCACCATGTTCTAAGAGTAAACGGCACACATCTTCTCTGTTCTCACTTGCAGCAAGTAGCAGAGGTGTCCAGCCGTCTGGCTTCCGATGATTGACATCAGAACCCGCTTCAATCAATTCTTTAGCAACTTCAACGTGCCCTGCTTTACTCGCTTGACAAAGTGCTGTATAGTGTTGAAAATCAACTAATTTTACATTAGCACCAGATTTAAGCAGAGTTTTCACACATAGCACCTTATTGGCAACAGAAGCTGCAATGAGTGCTGAAGTGTATACACCTTCTGTTTCTGTATTTGGGTCAACTGCAGCATTTTTACTCAATAATAAGTCCATAATAGCTTCAGTGCCGGTGTGGCATGTAATAATTAAAGGTGTGCAACCTTTCTGATTTGCTATCTCTATATTTGCACCAATGTCAACCAACAGACGAACGCATTCAATCGATTTAGCTTTTGCTGCATAATTCAAAGCAGTATCACCGTCGTCATCTTGTTCATTTACGAGACTAGAATCAATATCTAAAAGAAATTTCAATATATCATGTCGTTTATTTGAAGCAGCGAACATAATTGGAATTGTACCCTCAGAATTTTTTGCAGTAACTGATGCCCCTTTTTTGACTAAATTTTCAACAACACTCAAAGAGTCATTATGACAAGCCAGATGTAGAGCAGTATCACCCCTTTTTGTCTTACATGTGACATCAGCATTACCATCATTTATTAAAATATTCGCTATATCTACATTGTTATCAAGAAGAGCACACATGAGTGCTGTCAGCCCTTTTTCTTCTGGGGAATTGACATGTGTCATGTGAGGTAACAGAGCTTTGACAAGGTCGATATGGCCAAATTTGGCTGCAAAATGCAATACTGTTGCATTTTCCCATTGAGTGTCTCCCTTATGGAAATTATTAGGAGTCATAGGGTCTATAGTAGGATTGCCTTTCATTCTTTCTAGAGCAAAATTGATAACTTTCACATCACTTCCTTCTTGAACTAACTGACCTAAAAGGGTGGTTCCGTGTTTCAAGTGACGTGTATTCACTGTAAAGTCACGTATGTTAATATTTTGGCGAATTATCCATTTAAGAGCTTGCTTTCCTGGTATGTTTGGCCATGTATGAATCATTGTCTCACGAATTTTTATCCATCTCTTTTGCAGGATGTGATTGCATTTCAATGTATGCAACAACTTGGAGAAATGTTTTAATGATAAATATGACGAAACTATTCCGATGAGACCAGGTTCCGCTTTAGAAAAGAAATGAAAAGCAGCTAATTTATTCTTACTTTTATCATCATTATTATTTGATTTATTATTATTATCAGGCTGAAATGCGACTGGTGAAAATACGAACTTGGGAGACATGTTGTTCTCAGTGCCCTCAGACGATTTGGGAATACCAAATTCAAGAAACAAGGGATTCTCGAACCTAGTTCGTGTTAAATCAGTATCAAAACCTCTGAAAGTATCATTATTATTAGGATTAGGATTTGGTAAATTTAATAGTAGTGGTTTTGCTTGCTGTTCGGTGGCGGCGCCGAAGCTTTTGTCAGTATCACCATAACTACAAGCATCTCCAACATTCATTCTAGGTAAATATTTCTTTCTAGAGTTCGCTTTTTTTTTCGATTTTCCGCTACTATTATTACTTGTTGAATTCGCAGCATTGTTTTCTGATCCAATGGCAAATTCACTACCATCATCCACTGGTTTAAAAGGAGTAGTTACAATATTAGGAGTTGGTATGGTAGATAACACTCTAGTATCCATAGGCGCATCACTGCTATCGGTCGAAACGTCAGCTTTTGGAGGTTCCTGATCAAAATTCATTTCCTCCAAGTAATCTTTACGTCTTTTATTCTTTAAGTTGTGTATAAACTTCTTACAACAGTTCTCTCAATAAATAAAACAAAAATTGACTACAAAAGCTCACTTTTATATCAAGTTTTAATCGTAACAGAGGTAACTAATGTGTTCCTCAAAGAGAACATTTGGTTTCCGTCCAACCGTGCGCAATGCGTGTCTATTTTTCGTAACACGAGTGTGAGGTCAGTTTGGAATGAAAGGTAGGACAATCAATTCAATGCACCAATCTTGGAATTATTCTAAAGAATTTCGTTATCAAAAGGCTGATTAGATACCGGTAACCGAGAAATAAGGCGATATTCTTATATTCGAAAGACCCAAGCTAAGAGATGTTGTTGACCATTGTTATCCTCGTAGCTGCAGTCGGAGCTTACATCAAGTTTGGATCTAAAGACGAAAGAACCCGGTCGTGGCAACGCCGAATCTGGAGTTATATGACAGGTACAAAAAGTAAAGAAGAAGATGCTGATACAAATTCCACGTATGACTCCTTGGAAGGTGGTGGTGGGATGCACCACTATGGATCATCGGAATTCCGTAGTCGAAGTCAAAATAGTAGCTTAGGTGTTGGTTTAGCTGGTCACTATGGTGGTTCACCGACTAATAATCATGGCAACACTGGATTAAATCAGCACATCAATCATCACCAACAGCAGCAGCAACAAGCTAATATAATGCCTCCTCCTCTTGCTCCACCAGCAATACCTGCTCCAGTGCACTATGGAATGCAGCAGCAACAAAATACGTACTTGCAGCCACCAGTGGTACCGACACATGGAGCACTTCCACATGTTCTTCCTACCTACCTACCTCGACCTGGTCAAAAGGCACAGATATTATCCCCACAAGTTGGAGCAGTGTCACCCGCTGTTATGGTACCGAATCAACCTGTAGCAGCTATACCTCACCTAGCTGGTCCAATGGCGCGTCTTGGAAACTCTATCACACCAACAGTATTACAAGCTGTTCCAACCAACAAGCATGCACCAGCAGCGGTTGTAGGAAAAGTACCACTGCAACAATCTCTAGAAATAGATATAGCTGCTGTACATACATCACCTATGATGCAACCAAAAGACAATAATCTAAGACCTATTCCTGTTGTTGCAAACCAAGTGACACAAGTAGCAGATAATCAGCAATCGAGAGTTAAGGCAAGTACAGCTCCACAAATAGAATATAACGATATAGAACTAAAAACGCAGATTGGTAGTGGTGCCTTTGGTAATGTATGGAAAGGTAATTGGCGTGGTACACCTGTCGCAGTGAAAGTTTTAAACAGTACATGCCAAGGTCTATTGAGTGAACAAGGTATCCAAGCATTCGAAGATGAAGTGGATATGATGTACTCTTTGCGTCATCCCAATATATGTTTGTTTATGGGAGCATGTTTAAAACCACCAAATAGAGCTATTGTCACAGAATTAGTCACAAAAGGTTCATTATGGGATTGTTTAAGAGATAATGAACACAATTTTAAACAATTTATGCATAGTTCATTCCCTGGTGTAGTGAATACCGTGCAGCAAAGTCACTGGCCTATGTTCGCTGTGCAAAAGATTTTGGAAGGTACATGCAAAGGATTAGCATATTTACATGGAAGTGATCCACAACCTATTATACATAGAGATCTAAAAAGTGCTAATTTATTATTAACAGATAGTTTTGATGTTAAAATATGTGATTTTGGTCTGGCAAGATTGCGAGATGCCAGTAGTGTCATGACTGCAAACGTGGGTACTGTTCATTGGATGACACCTGAAGTCTTATCGGGTAAGAAATATAATGAAAAAGTAGATATATTTAGTTTAGGTGTTGTTATGTGGGAGTTGTTTACAGGATTATGCCCATATGAAGGGAAAACTCAAGTACAAATTGCAATGGGTGTCGTACAGAAAAATCTTCGTCCAGAGTTACCAAATTATTTACCTTATGATATACGGACATTTGTCTCTGATTGTTGGCATGCTAATCCTAGTAAACGTCCTAGTGCACAACAATTATTACAACAAGCACCACAAGTGTTTCAATCAAAAGGATAATCTGCACTTTTCTGACATGAAGGCACTAAGTAGAAATAGATATATAGAGAATTGGATGATTACTATTTGTGATAAATGTAAGAATAATGAAGTATATTGTATATAAAATTAGACACATTTTTAACTTCTTACAAATAATGCGGAAAATTTGAATGCAAAAAGGAATAAATTGCAGTACTATAGGTTTCCTTACACACCACCACCAGTGTTGGTCCTGTAAGTGACGGTTACAGTGGACTTTCGGTACGTTCATATATGACATTCTTAATATACATAATACATGTAATATCCAAATATCACATATGTACTAAGTGCCCACCATTGAGTTGGTATGATATAAGATGAAGTTTGTATATATTCTTTTCCACCATCTTTTTTTAGAAATGATTGCTCTTTCACAGCCCACCGTGAGGCGAAGAGTGCAAACCATATTAAGAGATCAAATGCGATTGGGAATGGATGTTTGGCAAGTAGTGCAAATGATCCATATAGCATCATTTCACCCAGATAATTAGTATTTCTGCAAAATGAAAACCACCCATCGTTTATGAGACCTTTCTTAATTTTAAGTACAAAATATTTTTGTGTATCTGCAACTAACATTAATACAACACCAATGATATACATAAATGTAGCAGTAAATATACGATGTGGTGGAGCATCGACTTTCTCACTAATTGTTAAGTAAGATGCGGACCAATAAAGTGCAAGACACGGTGCTACAAACCCAAAGGCAGAGCCAAGTGTAGCTTTCTCAAACCAATAAGTATCTGGTATAACGAAATGCTTTACACACCACAAAACACCATAACTTCCATGTAATGCTGCCATGCAATATGCAGTCACACTCCAATTATTGTAATAATACATCAGTCCGAAGCACCAAGGAAGGGTGAAGCACTTGAAGAAATTAATTACCCAACATAATGGAATACAATGAGGCCCAAGAGGCACGTCAAACATAAGGAAATGCATTAAAGGTGCCAAATATTTTGCATGGAAACTCATTCTTTCTTTCTTCGA
>JACKZZ010011206.1_pt1 | contig 66749 bp, 69 predicted proteins | sample 8027871 | NCBI WGS metagenome assembly JACKZZ01 (sample SAMN15724774, study PRJNA655200) | protist metagenome | isolation source: fluorescence activated cell sorting (FACS) single amplified genomes of... | place: USA: West Boothbay Harbor, Gulf of Maine | collected 2000-07-19
TTGTTCCAATACTAATCGGTGGAAAAGCAATTCGATTACATCCGCTAGTTTGTCCACCATTTAATGCTGATTTTGATGGAGACCAAATGGCCGTACATGTTCCATTAGCAAAATCTTCTCAACTTGAGGCTCGTACAATCTTGCTATCGACTTTAAATTTAGTATCACCTGCTAATGGTCAACCTGTCACAGCTCCTAGCCAAGATATGATTCTTGGGTTTTATTATTTAACACTTTCACCTATTTCTCCATATTCTAAATCTTTACAGGAATCTACTTTTCCAAACCTAAAAACGGCTTTATCTTGGATTTATAATAAAATGCCTTCACCGCATACAATGGTTTGGGTGCGTATGCTTGTGAATAAAGCTATACCTAAGAAAAAAGACAAAGTTCACTATGCTTGTTTACTTGAGTACGGAAACAAAGTGATCCTCTCAAATAATGGAAAAAAAGAATTTGACCCTTGGTCAGAAAAGATTCTTAGATATCACCGTATTAGTGTTGGTCGTTTACTTTTTAGTGCTCATTTATCTTATTGTGCACTGTCCAATCGTGCAGATTTTTAAACTATTAAATACAATAAAATATATGTTAAAAATTTTTAATTTATGCAGAAAAATTACCCAAACTTAGAGCTTCTTTCAAGCATCCCAATTCTTTACGATACTAATTTTGATAAAGGTACAATCAAACGTCTCATTAGTTGGTGGGGACTTCATTATGGTTTTAGCAAAACAGCTCGAATGTTGGATATCCTTAAAAATGTTGGCTTTCATCATGCAACCCTTGCTGGGGTTTCTATAAGTTTACATGATTTACATATTCCTATTGAAAAGAAAGCTCTACTAAAAAATGCAAAAACTGATATTGCTTTAACTACAAACCAATGGCAATCCGGATTAATTACGGCAAGTGAACGTGTACAAAAAGCTTTATATACTTGGACTTATGCTAATGATTTACTAAAACCCGGAATTTTGCATTATTTTCTTTCAACAAACCCGTTTAACCCCGTGTATATGATGGCGTTTTCGGGCGCACGAGGAAATATTTCTCAAGTTCGTCAATTAATTGGTATGCGTGGATTAATGTCAAATCCGAAAGGAACACTAATTGAATTCCCGATTACTAGTAATTTCCGCGAAGGATTATCAATTTCCGAATATGTTATTTCTTGTTATGGAGCCCGTAAAGGGCTCGTAGACACAGCCATTAGAACAGCTGATGCTGGTTATATGACCCGTCGGTTAGTTGATGTTGCTCATGCGCTTGTTATCCGAACATCTGATTGTGAAACAAAAAAGGGTATTTTTCTAGAACCTCTTGTTTTAGATAATACAATTGCAGTTTCATTACAAAGTCGTAGCATAGGTCGTGTTTTAGCTGAGGACATTGTTTTAGATGATAAAGGAACAACATTTAAACGAAACAGTATTATTACACCCCGTCAAACTGATCGTTTAAAGGATTCCGTTTTAGTACGTTCCCCGATTACTTGTGCTTGTCAAAATGCTTTATGTCAACTTTGTTATGGATGGTCATTATGTTCGAATACGATTGTTCCTATTGGCGAAGCCGTAGGTATTATTGCCGCACAATCGATTGGAGAACCTGGGACCCAACTAACCATGCGAACATTCCATACAGGTGGTGTTTTTAGTGGAAAAAGTCAAAATTTACTTCGCGCACCTAGAACTGGAGTTTTGCGCATACACCCAAAACCAGATATATTGTCCTCAGAAAGAACAGTATTTGGTGATCAAGGTTATGAAGCTTTACCAAACTCCACTTTACAAATTATTGATAAGGTGGCAACCGAATCAATAACTTTTACGATCCCAGAAGGGTCGATTATTATCGCACATAACAATGAAACAGTTGAGTATGGACAAATAATTGCAATGCCCCCGCAGAATACAAACCTTATTGAAGAGCAAGAAATTGCGAGTGAGCCCATTTTTGCCCCAAGTTCTGGCGAGACTAGTGTTTCCTGCTTTTCGAATTTAAAGTTATGTATTCCTCTGCAAACAACTTCACAGACAATACAAAAAGCGAGTCTATCGGAAGAAGCTGTTTTAACTTCTGACCGTTACTATTTTTTTGACCAAAATATTTCGAGATTAACCCCTAATTATACTTCGCTAAATAACACCAATTCCTTAGAAACAGAGATCAAGAAGAGTCTACAAAAATTAGACCTACCATCTCATTTTGATAGCGAAATTATTCAGGCAAATCATAAAAAATTATTAAATGATTCCCCGGTTGCAATCAAAAATGAATTGATCAAAAAATACCGGGCTGATGTTACACTTTTAACTAAAATTAAAAAACTTGAAAATGATCTAATTTTACAAGTTTTAGAAGTTAATAGTGTTAAGAATCAAGCACTAACGAACCAATTACGTGCAACGTTTATAAAAAAGGCTTTAAATTGGCATGATACATTTTATTCGACTAAAAAACGCTCGCGCCCATATTCCGTTTGGAAACAAGGTGTCTTAAATTATTGTGACCAAAAGGGGGATACTGAGCCAAATAGTGTAAAGACTACTCTGGAATACCAACAGCGTACTCCAAAAAAACCACAATTTATTAGTAAAGACTTTAATGCACGCAATAGTACTGAATTTCCACATTATGTTATTAATATGGAAAAAGAAGATTTTAGTTTTATCAAATATCCTTCGTTTGACTTTATTATTACACAAGCCGAGTATCAAAAAACAGGATTTAATGGTATCCAATCATTAGACCGCATTGAGCAGAATGCCATTATTGATTTCGAAAGAAGTTCAATACAACCAATAGCTCAAAAGTTAATAGGAAGCTCAGCTGGCCGCCCTAAAACGAGCTTTGAAAATGTAATATTTAAAAAGAAAATTTCAAGACACTGGTCCAAACACTGCATTTTTCAAAAACCTTTATATAAATTCTTAGGCGAATTTAATGGGCACCTAATACATATTCAACGTCGATTTTTATTGAATACACAAGTTTTATTTACTAACCAGTTTAAGGCCAATGTAAATAAATTCTCTATCGAAAGCAAAACGCCATACTTTGCTTTACTTCAAAGTATAGGTTATATACAGAAAACTAATTTAACTGGACACCCGACTAGGGTTGGCCAATTAGTACAGACTTTAAGCCAAGAGAACACATTAATTCAGCTAATCTCAAAAAAGTCAGCTAATCAAAATAGTAAAACAGTATTAAAACAAGGGTCTATACGAATCTTCCATAACTTGCCTAAATATTCTAAGGTCAAGAGAGATTCACTAGTAATTTATCTAAAGGGTCCAAGTACAGTGTTTCCCAAGAAAAAATCAACAAACACTTCTTCTATTTTTAAAGGGCACTTCATCAAATATAGCTTCATTTATCAACAAAAGACTGAGGCAGCAACGAGCACTAATTTTAATAGAAACTTGTTAATTTTTCCAAAAAATACAATTTGGTATAAGGAAGACGCAATTGAAAACTCTACTAACCCCGAAATGATAAAAGATAAATGGGTAAACAATAACCATTTTGTGGGCTTGGAGTCTTTTTCTATTTATAATATTACTAAAAATTGGTTATCTCTATTTTTAAATTCTCAAATAGAAAAATTATCATTGGCAAATTTGGAAGCTTTACAAATAGGTAATAGTGAATCATTAAAACCTATTTCAATGTATAACCGCTGGAATTACTTTTTAAAGCATAGTCCTTTACCAAGTACAATTTTACCTTCCGCTAGCTTAAAACAAAAACTAAACTTAGCACATAAGAAAACTATTTGGTCTTTATTTCTTAAAAATAGGTCTTTTACCTTATGCCAATTTTCTAGCGAAAAGGCAATGCGAGGCTTTTATAATAACTTACATGCAATTCTTCAAAAATCGATTTCACCCTCGTTAACTTCTTTTTATACTAGTGAACTTTTGCCTTCAACCAAGGTAAATCAAAAAGAGTTTTTAACTGGTGCAAAACATTCTTCTAAATATAAAGGAGAAACGATTAGCTTTTCATATGCTGAAAAAAGTGGCATAGTTTTACCAATCAATTTAATTAAACAAGAAAAAACAAATAGGCAGTATGAAAACTATACTTTATATTTAACGAATAATAATTTACACACCTTCTGTGTTCCTTTTGGAGATAGTTATTACCCTTTAAATGTATATTTCCGACAAGGTGATTCTTTTAATGCAAATAGCTATCTAAAGTTCAATAGCTCGCAAAAATATCACCTACCTAGTTCTTTGAAAAGACATTTAGACGGGGTAAAAGAAAACTATTTTAAGAATAAAGCTATTCCCCATTCGGGGCTTATTTTTGCCGTTCACACAATTGGGATCTCAATTCGAAAAGCAACTTTTACCCAAATTCCTCTGATTAAACAGTACTGTCCAGAAGCTTTAGTTAGCTTATCGGAAACGGGGATTAAGAAGAAGCCATATAGAAATAGTGGTACTAAACTTAAGAAGTTGGACGCCCACTATAGAAGTACACACCTAAAAGATTTGATTAACTTACTGGGCTTAAATCGGTTAGCAAAAAGTGAAATTCGTGCCTTGTTTAGTGAATTGATACAACAAATTTCAAAAACAAAATGTATCTCCAAATCCTTGTCGAAAGATATCACATACTTTCCTGCAAGTTTGACTTGTTGGAATGCTGATACGATTAAAAACTTTGTTAATCGCTGGATTAAGCAGACAGAAAACCATACTTTCACAACGGGTAAATTTATTTTTCAAGGTGATTTTTTAGCTGATTTAATTTATTATAAACCCACAACAAGTGATATCGTTCAAGGTTTACCTAAAGTTGAATCCTTATTTGAAGGGCGAAAATTAGTTCGTATGGAATTAGCTTTAATGTTTGATTTTGTTAAAAAAGTTTTCATGCGTTATCAAAATTTCGGAATGATTAAATTTTTTGTATCTGATGATAATAAGGTTCAATTTAAATCTAAGCGAAGAACAAGCCTGTATGATAGCACAAAACTACAAGAGCAACCCTCGTATACGCAATATTTAAATTTATTGTTAAAATGTACTAGTAAAAGATTGAGAAAGCGCCAAGTAAAAACCACGATTTTCAACCATTTTATTAAAAATCGTTCACGGATTCGCAAAAACTGGAAATTAGGCAATTTTAAAAACAACGTACGTTTATTAAGCTCTTTTAATAAACCCTACGTTTTTCGCTACCCTTTAAGAAATCTTGAAAAGAAAGTATGCCATAGACGCACATTTGAATTAAAAAAGCACGCAAATTTCTCTTCAAATATCGTTTTTGATTTTAACTCAAATACTTTAAGAAAAAAATCATTTTATAGAAATATACAAATTGAAGGCATTCGATATAGCCTTATCTTTTTACAGACAATTCAGTTATTTATTTTGGAAAATGTCCAAACTGTATATTTTTCTCAAGGTGTAACAATCTCAGATAAACATATTGAGGTAATTATTCGCCAGATTACAGCTAAAGTAAGGGTTACTTTACCCGGAACTAGTCCAATATCTTCAGGTGAAGTTGTTTCATATAAAAAATTAGACTCGTATAATCAGAAATCAATTTATCAATCTCAATTTATACCTTATGTTTTAGGTATGACCCAAATGTCCCTATCTGCCGAAGGATTTATTTCTGCTGCGAGTTTTCAAGAAACTAAACGTGTTTTGATTCAATCTGTTATCCATGGTCGTGTTGACTTTTTAAATGGTTTAAAAGAAAATGTCATTTTAGGTCATCGTTTAACCATTGGAAATAATTGTTCATCAGAAAGTTATAATAGATCTAGAACTAAATTACAATTGAGTCAAACAACATTATATACTCGTATCCGAGTCTTATTACTATCAAAAGTATTGGTATAATTTTATTTCGCTAAAGTATTACAATGAGACTTTTTATTAGTATAACTATTATAGTAATTTCTTTATCATAATAGTTGTACTAATAATATGGGCAAGGAGGGATTCGAACCCCCGACACCGTAGTTCGTAGCCACGTGCTCTAGTCCACTGAGCTACATACCCTTAATTTTAAGCTTCTCTACAAATTATAACATAAGTTGGGAAAAAAGAAAAATGCCAAGACTTGCTTTTTTTTTTATTTTTGTGTATTATAGTCGTAGAGAATAGAATTGCGGATGTAGCTCAGTGGTAGAGCGTTGTCCTTCCAAGTCAAATGCCGCGCGTTCGAATCGCGTCATCCGCTTTATTCCACCTAATAAAATTGACCAACAAGTAAAAAAGATATAGTATAATATTGAATAGAATTATAGTTTTGAGTATAAGTTAATCCTTTTTATAAAGATTTATACAATATAAAGAATTAAAATTATAGAGTGTACTTCTATTAGTTTGCATGATTTTAAAATTTTTACAAATACAATTTTTGGCTTTAGGCTTTGTAGTAGCAAATACTCTACCAAGCGAAGCATACCCTATCTTTGCACAACAGAACTATGCAACCCCTCGCGAGGCCACAGGACGTATTGTGTGTGCAAACTGTCATTTAGCAAAAAAAGTAACTGATGTTGAAATTCCTCATGAAGTTTTCCCAAATACTGTCTTTGAAACTGTAGTGAAAATTCCCTACGATGTTTCTGTTAAGCAAGTCCTAGGGAATGGCAAAACAGGGGGATTGAACGTTGGAGCAGTAGTTGTTTTTCCAGAAGGCTTTGAGTTAGCTCCTGCAGACAAAATTCCAACTGAATTAAAAGCAAAAACAAAGGGCTTATTTTTTGCCCCATATAGTGCAGATCAACCTAATATTTTTGTCATTGGACCCATTGCTGGAAAACGTAACCAGGATATTACCTTCCCAATTCTATCACCAGATCCCGCAACTAATAATAAGGCACATTTTTTAAAGTACCCTATATATGTTGGGGGAAACCGCGGACGTGGACAATTATATCCAGACGGCAGTAAAAGCAATAATAATGTTTTTACGGCACAAAATTCCGGTAAGATTATTAGTATTACAATGGACGAAAAGACCGGTCGCACATTAACAATCGAAACCGACTCTAAAGAGACTGTAACTGAAATTGTTCCCAATGGTCCTCAATTACTAGTAAAAGAGGGTGATCAAATACGATCTGACCAGCAAATTACAAATAATCCAAATGTAGGTGGCTTTGGCCAAACTCAAGCAGAAATTGTCTTGCAAAACCCATTACGTTTACAGGGCTTAGTTGTTTTCTTTATTTCTGTCTTTTTAGCGCAAGTTTTCCTAGTTTTAAAGAAAAAACAGTTCGAAAAAGTTCAATTATCAGAAATGAATTTTTAATAATTTGTTCATAACTCTATTTTAAAAGAGTAATCAAATTTTAAGGAGTATAAATATTATGGTAGAACCGCTACTTTCAGGAATTGTGCTTGGACTTATCCCAGTAACATTAACCGGACTCTTCGTGACAGCATATTTGCAATACCGACGTGGAGACCAATTGAATTTTTAAAGCTAATTTTATTAAAATAGTAGGGTTTCTACCCTACTATAAATTTCTTATTACAAAATAGACTGGGGTACACCAGTATTTTCTTTGACTAATTGTGACCAACCTAGTTGAGTTAAGCTTTCATTTCTACGAAGTGGACGACTTACTAACTCTAAAATATCCCGAGCATTTGAGAACCCATGAATTTGGGCAAATGTAAATTCAACTGACCATTTGGTATTTAAACCACGTGCTTCTAATGGATTTGCTAGAGCCATTCCAGTAATAGTTATATCCGGTTGTGACTCATGAATACGTTGAATTTGATGAAAATTATCTGGCTTTTCAACAAGACGAGGTAATGGGGCAGACATAAAAGTACATGTTTCTTTTAAAAGTGCTAATTCAGCCGCTTGGTATTTTTTGTCAATATAAGGTATTCCAATTTCTAATACATTCATACCACAACGTGTTAAGAAACGAGCTAATGATATTTCTAATAAATTATCTCCCATAAAAAATATAGATTTACCTTTAAGAAGCGCTAAGTATGGTGACAAAGATTCCCATACTTGCTTTTCTCGTTCCGCAAGACCAACTGGTTCTATATCAAAAGCTGCACAAATCGCTTCGATCCATGCACGTGTACCATCGGGTCCTATCGGAAAGGGTGCACTTATAAGTTTACAACCTTTACGTCGCATTAATGTTGTAGCTGTGCGATTTAAAAAGGGGTTTACGCCACATATTAGTGTTTTAGGTGTTAAAATGGGTAATTCATCATAAGTTGCCGTTGGGATCCAGCCCTGTAGCGGAATATTATATTTTGCCAACTCATGACTAAGCATTTTTGAAACATTTGTAGGCAAAGATCCAAATAAGACTAAATTTGGTTTATCACCAGAGGCTTCTTTTGAAAAAACATCATTAGTTACGCAACGTTGTGATAATGCAGCTAATACCGTATCTTCACCTTGAGTAAAGGCGTAATCGAGACCATTTGCACGTGCAACGATAATAGGGCAATTAATTTCAGCTTCAATTTTTGGTGCTAACCCTTCCAGATCCATTTTAATAATTTCTGTTGTGCACGTACCAATCCAAAAAATTACGCTAGGGTTTCGAGCTTCTTTAATTTGGTGGCAAAGACGCGTTAGCTCTTTATAATCGTTGAACTGGGCTGAGATATCCCCTTCCTCTAGTTCCGCCATTGCATAACGAGGTTCTGCAAAGATCATTACTCCTAAAGCGTTTTGAAGGAAATATCCACAAGTTTTTGTTCCAATAACTAGAAAAAAACTATCCTCAATTTTTTGATATAGCCAAGAAACACAACTAATAGGGCAAAATGTATGATAATTTCCAGTTTCACATTCGAATTGAACCGTATTTGTTGAAGATGTCATAACTAAAAAATTTATAAAAATTGAAACGTATCTATGGCAGGAGTATCACTAGTCACTTCTGTAGCATTTAAACTTGGAGTAGTTTCTGTTGCGGGGTTTAAATAAAACTCTGATAGTAATGTAAATAATTCTCTATCTGGCACTTCATTTGGAATAATACCTTCGGGGCGAGATAATAAATGATCAGCAATATTCAAATAAAAATCACATACATATTGTAAATCAGGATTACTTTCAGCTAATTCAAATAAAGTTTTTCCTTTAACCCTAGAAACTCGAATATCTTCAATTAGTGGAAGAACTTCCAAGATAGGGATTGGACAAGTTTCTACATATTTTTCAATCAGATCGCGTTTTGAGGTACGATTACCGATTAATCCAGCTAACCGTAACATATGTGTTTGTGCTTTCTCACGTACCGAAGCTGCAATTCTATTTGCTGCAAATAACGCATCAAAGCCATTATCCGTAATAATTAAACAATAATCTGCATAATTTAATGGGGCAGCAAATCCACCACAAACCACATCACCTAAAACATCAAATAAAATAATATCATACTCAAAAAAAGCATTTAATTCTTTTAATAATTTAACTGTTTCCCCAACAACATAACCACCACAGCCTGCACCAGCAGGAGGTCCGCCGGCTTCAACACATTGTACTCCACCATATCCTCGATAAATAACGTCATCTGGCCAAATGTTTTCATAATGATAGTCTTTGACCTGTAAAGTATCAATAATAGTAGGGATTAAAAATCCCGTTAAAGTAAAAGTACTATCATGTTTTGGGTCGCACCCAATTTGCAATACTTTTTGGCCACGTCGAGCTAGCGCAATAGAAATATTACAACTTGTTGTTGATTTCCCAATACCACCTTTTCCATATACAGCTAACTTCATATTAGGGTTCTCCAGATTTTTTTGCTTAGTTTCGGGCAATATAAAATAAATGAAAATTGAACTTTTTAATAGTATACTGTGTTCAAAAAATCTTTCATAACTTTATACATGAAATTTTATTATAGAAATTTTAAAAACTTATTTACATAGAGTTTATTTATATATTTTTTAGAAGCTTGTAGAAAAATAAAAGATTTGTTATACTTAAACTTATTGGAAACAAAAAAAAAATTATAAGATAATCTTTTAGTAAAATTAAGGTTCAAGGGTCGATGCCCGAGGGGTTAAAGGGGGCGGATTGTAAATCCGCTAGCATCGCTTACGCTGGTTCAAATCCAGCTCGGCCCATATTTAGTACATTAAGAATTAGACAAATGTATCTAAATTAATTCACTTAATTTAGACATAAACCAGTATTAATAATTATTATTGCGAAATAAAATAGAGTATACTAAGGAGTGTAAACATATGTTAGGGTTTTTTCCTTAAGACTTTAATATTGAGAACAAGATAAAAATTTTATAAAAATACAAAAAACTATGACAGCAACTCTAGAAAGACGCGAATCATCTAGCTTATGGGCTAATTTCTGCGATTGGATTACTTCAACTGAAAACCGTTTATACATTGGATGGTTTGGTGTTTTAATGATTCCTACACTACTTACAGCTACATCTGTATTCATCATTGCATTTATCGCAGCTCCACCTGTAGATATTGATGGTATCCGTGAGCCAGTTTCTGGGTCTCTATTATACGGAAACAACATTATTTCTGGTGCAGTTGTTCCAACTTCAAATGCAATTGGCCTACATTTTTACCCAATTTGGGAAGCAGCTTCACTTGATGAGTGGTTATACAATGGTGGTCCTTACCAACTTGTAGTATGCCATTTCTTCATTGGTATCTGTTGTTATATGGGCCGTGAATGGGAACTTTCATACCGTTTAGGTATGCGTCCTTGGATCGCTGTTGCATATTCAGCACCAGTTGCCGCTGCTGCTGCAGTATTCATCATCTACCCATTAGGACAAGGTTCATTTTCTGATGGTATGCCTTTAGGTATTTCAGGAACTTTCAACTTTATGATCGTATTCCAAGCAGAACACAATATCCTTATGCACCCATTCCATATGTTAGGTGTTGCGGGTGTATTCGGTGGATCTCTATTCTCTGCTATGCATGGTTCTCTTGTAACTTCTTCACTTATCCGTGAAACAACTGAGAATGAATCAGCGAATGCTGGTTATAAGTTTGGACAAGAAGAAGAGACTTATAACATCGTTGCAGCTCATGGCTACTTCGGTCGTTTAATTTTCCAATATGCTTCATTTAACAACTCTCGTTCATTACACTTCTTCCTAGCTGCTTGGCCAGTTGTAGGAATTTGGTTTACTGCACTTGGAGTGTCAACAATGGCATTTAACCTAAATGGTTTCAACTTCAACCAATCTATTGTAGACTCAAACGGTCGTGTTATCAACACTTGGGCTGATATCATCAACCGTGCTAACCTAGGTATGGAAGTTATGCATGAGCGTAATGCTCACAATTTCCCTCTAGATCTTGCATCTGTAGAAGCTCCTTCTGTAAATGCATAGTCTATAATTTAAGTTCGTTTTCATTAGTAGTTCTCTATATAAGAGAACTACTAACTTTAATAAAATTCTATAAATAACAGGTGGCACCCAGATTCGAACTGGGGTTAAAAGATTTGCAATCTTCTGCCTTACCACTTGGCTATACCACCTTATAGCATATTATAACAAGTGTTGCATTAATAAAGCAAGGCCTCGTATGTCAAAAACATTAAAAGATTGACAAATGCCTAAAGACATGCTAATATATACTTGTATAATATACAAAAATTAAAAAAGGGATTGTAGTTCAACTGGTTAGAGCACCGCCCTGTCACGGCGGATGTTGCGGGTTCAAATCCCGTCAATCTCGACTTTCTACGCTCTTAGTTCAGTTGGTAGAACATCGGTCTCCAAAACCGAGTGTCGTGGGTTCAAGTCCTACAGAGCGTGTACAGAATATTTTTGACAAATTTTCAAAAATATGCTACTATTTAGCTATACGTACAGTTTATAAATTTTAAAAGATGCCCCCATCGTCTAGAGGCCTAGGACACTTCCCTTTCACGGAGGCGACACGAGTTCGAATCTCGTTGGGGGTAATATTATAATAATCCGCTAGACTATACCTGCTGACTTGACTTTTAGACGTTTTTTGGCTATAATACCCTAAAGTTACTAAGATAAACCCTTTAAGCATACCTTATAATATGCGTTAATAATTATGTCACATGCAGTAAAAATTTACGATACATGTATTGGATGTACACAATGTGTTCGGGCTTGCCCAACTGATGTTTTAGAAATGGTACCTTGGGACGGCTGTAAAGCTGGTCAAATCGCATCAGCTCCGCGTATTGAAGATTGTGTTGGTTGTAAAAGATGTGAAAGTGCTTGTCCAACGGATTTTTTAAGCGTCCGTGTTTACTTAGGTGCTGAAACAACTCGTAGTATGGGTCTTGCGTATTAAAAAAATTTAGTATAGGATAAAACCCTATACTAAAGCACTAAAGGAAAGGTGGCAGAGTTGGTCGATTGCACTGGTCTTGAAAACCAGCATAGTTAATTCTATCGAGGGTTCGAATCCCTCCCTTTCCGAATAACATTAAACAAATTTATAAGATATTTTTCCATAATTATTTTTATGCGTTTTTATAAAACAAAATCTTCTAATACCCTTTTCAAAAAATTAGCAGCTGTTGCTCCCCCCCAAAAACAGTGGCAAATTTTGAAAAATCAAAGCTTCAAATTAACTCGTGGAACATCAAGTTTACGAAAAAGCTTTACTCAACCTTTTAACTACATATTTTTCTTTGTATATGCGTCATTAATTGGCTATATCGTCAGTCATGGAATTACCCAATCAACATCGGTTGTGCCAATTATAAACTCTACACCTCTGGTTTATCAATTTAAAAATTTACGTCAGTTGCGAAAACAAAAACGTACTTTCCAAAATAATAAATGGGCAAATTATAGATTCCAAAAAGACCTAAAAACTTCTACAAAAAATAAATATAGTATTATTCCATCGCAAAATTCTCAGTTGGAAAACTTTTTTCGTTATTTCTGCAGTATACCAAAAAAAGCAACTGCAGCACAATTAGTAACCCTTGTAGGTCGTGAACGTTTTTTTGGGAATCAATTACTATCAATTACCTATCCACCATTGCATCCGCGCATTTTAAGAATATATTTAAAAGATAAGGCAACAGTACTTCAAACCGATAAACAAGCATTAAATCTAGGAGCTCGTTCTTGGCAAACGAAATTTATTGATAAATTGTTTATTGAGACAGCTATTGGGCGGTTTGCTTTTTTATCTATTATAAATTTATGGGCACTCGCATGCTTCTGTATTTTTATAAAACAGTCAGCTGAAGGATTTTTTTTTACCTTAATTGACGATGGTGATACAAATCCAATATATGATGATCCTATTAAAGATTTTATTTTACCCTCAAATTTAATTTTGCCCGAACATAATACAAAAAACTTTTTAAGTGGTATACCCACTGGTGTCGCTACAAATGAGTTAAAACCCTTAATTGAAGCTCTTTCAGCTGCGAGCCATAAGCCTTTTAGTAAAATGTTGAATAAAAGTTCTAAAATGCCAACGATACCAACAGGTATTCTTTTTCTCGGAGGCTTTGAAACTGGAGGTTCCAATTTTGCACAAGCGCTGGCAGGTGAAGCAAAAGTTCCATTTATTCGAATACCCGCAACACAGTTTGTATTAAGTAATATTCATGAGGGGTTATTATTGATGCGAGTAGTTTTTCATTTTGCTAAAAGCATGGCACCAGCGATTCTGCACATTGATGACATCGAAGTATTTGGTGGCCTGCGTTCTTCTGTAGATCTTGCGTCTTCAGTTAAAAAAGACTCGCTTTTTTATGCTAAATATGAGAAGCTGAAATCGGATTATTCTATAAATCCAAGCCCACAATCAAAAAAAGAAAACTTTAACCAAGCATTTCAGAGCTTTAAAAAACATTCTGATAAACCATTTAAAGCATTTATTTCAAATTCGTTAAGAATATGTTTTAGAGAATTAACAGAAGATCCTACGGTTAGTTCAAACTTCCCAAGTACCAAACAAAACTTGTCAAATAATTCGAATCAAAACCTGAGTGATGATGATTTAACCAGTTTATTAAATCAACTTTTAATTGAATTAGATGGAATTGCACCAACAAGCTCTTCGTTAATAACAACAGCGACTGCTAAAGAAATTTCAAAAATAGAGCCTGCTCTTTTACGTCCTGGGCGACTATCAAAACATATAGAATTAGATTCTTTATACACGTTAGATAGAGAAAAATTAATTCAAGCTTTACTATTTAAACATAAATGTACTAGTTCCATTCCATGGTATCTATTTGCAGCGCAATTAAAGAATTTTGACTACCTTCCACTAAAACAAATTGTAGAAAATGCTATTTATTATTCAAAGATTTTTAGTAAAACAAAAACAACAATTGAGTTTGCTAGCCTACTTTTCGCAAAAAATAGATATTTTTTATCACAGGATCTACTACTTGACGGACTTGGTAAGGAATCTATACATGAAGAAAAGCAGAAATTTATTCAAAATACAATTGCAAGTTTTGTTAAAAAAAGGGTAGAAACAGACTTTAATGAAGTGTCTTCTTTTGAAGCTACATTATCAATTATTCCCGCGTTATTACAACCAAAACAGAATGTAAATGTCAAGACTCCACAAACACTTATTCAAGTTTTAAACCAACCCCAAAATATTTTTTTAGCAAACATTTTAGAGGACCTTTGGTCACAGCAACAAAACTTCAATGTTTCAAGTCAATATATACTCTTTTTGTTTTCTTTAAGTTCACTTTTAGTGGATATTGATGGGACTCGAAGCGATATACAATCTGTTCGGTACACAGAAGTCTTGACGAGGTTCAAAAATATCGAGACCCGAAGCTTAGTTCCACAGTTTACTACTGGTAAGAAACTAAATCTAATCGATGTTTTTGGAAATATGCAGTTTATTAATCAGTGGCGACAAAGTTCACTGTTAACAAAAAAAGAACTTGCCCAAGTATCTAATTCGATTTTAAGTTCTCGTTATTTAATTATAGAGTATCACGCATATTTATCTTTTGCTCTTTGCTCACATTTGAATCAAGTATCTAAGTAGGTTAAAAAAAATTATTTAGAGAGTAGTAATATTATACTGATTTATACATATATATAAATCAGTATAGTAAAATAAATTTAAGTTAATATTACACAAAATCGAAACTAAATCCTTATTAATTATTGGATGAAAATAAATTTTTTGCAAATTGAAAAGGTGACTTATAAGGGGTTTCTAAGTTAATCAATGCTTCGTCCATACCTAATAGACGTTGTGCCGCATTTTCCATCGCTAGTCCAGATAATGTTAATCGTTTACGGTTAACAAGCGGTTTCCCACGGTTCGTTGCTACAATTACTTGATTATCTTCGGGAATGACTCCTAATAAAGGAATACCTAATAAATCCTGGACATCATTAATTGCCAGCATATTATTACCCTTGATCATATCCGTACGAACACGATTAATAATTAATTTATTATCTAATAAACCATTTGCTTCTAATAATCCAATAACACGATCTGCATCACGAATTGCCGTAATTTCTGGGGTTGTTACTAAAATTGCTTCAGTTGCAGATGAGATTGCGTTCAAAAAACCAATATCAATACCCGCAGGACAATCGATTAAAATATAATTATAATCACGTTCTTCTAACGATTCAACTAGCATATTCATACTAGAACGGCTGATGTTATAACGTTGACGGGTTTTAGAGATGGCTAATAGAGATAAATTTGACCAGGTTTTATCTTTGACAAGGGCTTGTTCAAGCGTGCAAGTTTCATTAAAGACATCCATAGCTGTAAAGACAATACGTTTTTCTAGACCTAGAAGGAGATCCAAGTTACGTAAACCAATATCAGCATCTAATAATACAACTCGTTGTCCCATTCGGGCTAAGGACATACCAATATTTGCCGTCAGCGTTGTTTTCCCAACACCACCTTTTCCAGAGGTAACCACAATAACTCGAGTAGATTTTTCTTTCATAATATGAGTAGGCTTTTTGATTTAATTTTATATTGAGGGTATTATTAACAATAACTTGTACCTGATTTAAATATTAAAATGTTTAGCTTAAGGTTTAGTAACTTTTGATAAAATTATTCTTCGACGTATGCTATACTATATAAAGAATAGAATGGTCATGTTAAAATTTACACTAATAGCGAGACTTTTAAAAACTAAATGAAAGTTTATTTTATTTATAAAAAAGAAAGTTGTTTACTGATGTACATCAGAAAAATCAGCGTATCGTTTTAACATAGCATAACAGTTTATATTTTGGAGAAAACCAATGCTTCCTCTTTTTCAGTTATCAACATTTGCGTTAATCCTGGTTTCTTTTGCCCTTGTAGTGGGAGTGCCTGTAACGTTAGCCTTACCAGGTGGCTGGTCCTCAGTTAAGGGAACAGTATATTCAGGTCTTGGGTTATGGGTTGTTTTAGTATTTCTTGTTGGTATTTTAAATTCATTTGTTATTTAACTGAACTTTTAATAAATAAGTAATACATTTAGTTTCTGGGGACAAACGGGCTCGAACCGCCGACATTCTGCTTGTAAGGCAGACGCTCTACCAACTGAGCTATATCCCCTGTAGTCTTTTAGATAATTATAACATAAATATATTTATTTTGTATCTAATATTCTTATAGAGCAACATATAGAGTTTTATACATGATAACCTCTTCCTAGAAGTCTTTTCTTTTTTTTTATATTTGCAGTATACTATCCTCGTAAGGGGGAGGAAATTACAAGAATAAAACTGATAGATTAGGTCTCTTTAAGCCGAGTCTTAAATTATGTACGCTATTTGGTTATTTAAGTTGTTTCTTAAATTTATAAAATAAAGAATACCTAAAAAAGAATTATAAGTAATATTATAATTGCCGTTTGTAAGGAGATAATTTATGGTCTTTACAGTAGCCACATCTTTTAATGATCTACCAAGTATTGCAAGTCTAGCAGCCGTAGAGGTTGGACAACATTGGTATTGGTCGTTAGGAGAGTGGCAAGTACATGGACAAGTTTTAACTGTTTCATGGTTTGTTATAAGTTTAATTAGTATCGTTCTTGCATTAGGGACAAGTGATTTGAAGCTTTTACCTAATAAGTATTTGCAAAATCTAGTTGAATATCTTTTTGAATATATTCGCGATATTGCAAAAACTCAAATTGGCGAGGATGAGTATCAGACATGGCTGCCATTCATTGGCACTTTATTTATTTTTATATTTGGATGTAATTGGGCAGGCGCTTTAATTCCATGGAGTCTTCTTGAGATTCCGAATGGTGAATTAGCAGCTCCAACAAATGACATTAATACAACAGCGGCCTTAGCGTTATTAACGTCAATTGCTTACTTTACAGCAGGTTTTCGAAAAAAAGGTCTAGGCTATTTTCAAAAGTATGTACAACCAACACCCATTTTGTTGCCAATTAATATTTTAGAAGATTTTACCAAACCATTATCTTTAAGTTTCCGACTTTTTGGGAATATTTTAGCTGATGAACTTGTTGTAGGTGTATTATTAACATTAGTTCCACTTGTTATCCCTATTCCTATTATGTTATTAGGGTTATTTACAAGTGCAATCCAAGGATTAGTTTTTGCAACGTTAGCGGGCGCCTATATTGGTGAAGCCTTAGAAGGGCATTAATTTTTATTTTTAACAGTAGAATCTATTTCATAAGTTGTTTAGAGAAGCAACCTATATTACAAATACAAATCTTAAATACGGAGATTAATTATGAACCCTATTATTGCTGGTGCATCTGTACTTGCCGCAGGTTTAGCTGTTGGTATTGCTTCAATCGGTCCAGGTATTGGTCAAGGAACAGCTGCAGGTCAAGCGGTTGAAGGTATTGCTCGTCAACCAGAAGCGGAAGGTAAAATTCGTGGGACTCTACTTTTATCCTTCGCTTTCATGGAATCATTAACGATTTATGGTTTAGTGGTAGCTCTTGCTCTACTGTTCGCGAATCCATTCGTTTAGTATATATTTATAGATTAAATACAAAAAATTTAATCTATAAAAAGGTAAACTTATTTCAGTCGTAGATTGGCTTATTCATAGATCCTTTTACTACTACTGAAGACTTCACTTTTTAATGAAATGTATGTCTTTTAATTTATTAACATTCAGCAATATTGAATTTGGTAACGGGTTTGGAATCAACACAAATATTCTTGAAACGAACATTATCAATTTAAGTGTTGTTTTAACGATTGTTATTTATGCAGTGGGTGGGGCTCTAACTAGTTTGCTCGAAACTCGAAAAAATTTAATTATTGAATCTTTTAATAAAGCAGATCGTGAGTATCAAAATATTCAGGAGGCTTTAGCAACCGCGCAAGAACTTTATAAACAATCTGAAATAAGAGCTTCGGAAGTTGAAGTTCAAGGTAAAGAAAAGATTCAACAGCTAAAAACATTCTTAATCGCTCAAGCAAAAGAAGATAAAGCTCGCTTAGAAATAGCAAAAGAAAGTACAATTAGTGTGGAACAAGAGCGGATATATGCAAATATTCGAGCCAATATCAGTACTCGAGCTATTCACGGTGCCCTAGTTCAGTTACAAACAACTTTAGATAAAGATGCTCAATTGCGAGTATTAGATAAAGTCATTCCAAATTTAACTTCAATACAATAATGAAATAAAAAACAATTTATATTGTATCTGTAACTTATAAGGAATATTTAAAAATGTATTAAATTTAATTATGGTAGCAACTCGCCCTGATGAGATTAGTAGTATTATTCGTCAACAAATCGAAGATTATGCTTCTACGGTAAAAGTCACAAATGTTGGAACAGTTTTACAAGTTGGAGACGGTATTGCCCGTGTCTATGGTTTAAATAAAGTAATGGCCGGCGAGTTGATAGAATTTGCCGATGGAACAGTTGGTATTGCCTTAAATTTAGAATCGGATAATGTTGGTGTGGTATTAATGGGCGGAGGGTATGAGATCCAAGAAGGAAGTTCTGCAAAAGCGACAGGAAAAATTGCACAAGTTCCTGTTGGCGAAGCTTTTTTAGGGCGTGTGGTAGATGGTCTTGCTCGACCTTTAGATGGCAAAGGAGATATTGCATCAAAGGAAACGCGTTTAGTAGAATCGCCTGCCCCTGGGATTATTTCACGTCGATCAGTTTATGAACCACTACAGACAGGATTAGTTGCAATTGATGCGATGATTCCTATCGGCCGTGGGCAACGTGAACTTATTATTGGTGACCGTCAAACTGGTAAAACTGCGGTTGCTATTGATGCAATTTTAAACCAAAAAGGGAAAGATGTAATTTGTGTATATGTTGCAATTGGCCAAAAAGCGTCATCGGTTGCCCAGATTGTTAAATCACTAGAAGAAGCCGGTGCAATGGATTACACAATCATTGTTACCGAAAATGCAGACTCACCTGCTCCACTTCAGTACCTTGCCCCTTACACCGGTGCAGCTTTAGCAGAATATTTTATGTATACAAACCGCCATACACTTGTTATTTATGATGATTTATCAAAACAAGCAGCGGCTTATCGTCAAATGTCTCTCTTATTGCGCCGCCCACCTGGCCGTGAAGCATACCCGGGTGATGTGTTTTATTTACACTCTCGCTTATTAGAACGCGCAGCTAAGTTAAGTACTGCATTAGGCGAAGGCAGTATGACAGCACTCCCTATTGTTGAGACACAAGCTGGAGATGTTTCCGCTTATATTCCAACAAATGTAATTTCGATTACCGATGGTCAAGTTTTCCTATCTGGGGACTTATTTAATGCGGGTATTCGTCCAGCCATTAATGTGGGAATTTCTGTTTCTCGTGTTGGTTCAGCTGCACAAGTTAAAGCCATGAAACAGGTTGCTGGTAAATTGAAGTTAGAACTGGCTCAGTTTGCTGAGTTGGAGGCTTTTTCTCAATTTGCTTCTGATCTAGATAAAGCTACACAAAACCAATTAGCGCGTGGACAACGTTTACGTGAGCTTTTAAAGCAAGCACAAAACTCTCCTTTATCAGTACCAGACCAAGTGGTGACAATTTATACCGGTATTAATGGGTATCTTGATGATATTCCTGTAGAAGATGTTAAAGTATTCCTTATCGGTTTACGTGAGTACGTAACTACAAATGCTTCTAAAATTATTACAAGTATCGAGGCTTCCCAAAAATTTGATGATGAAGCTGAAGCTGCTTTATTAGAGGCTATTGCTGCTTTTAAAGAAAGCTTTTTTGCTACTAAAAAGTAATCTTATTTAAGTTTGTCAAATTCTGGCTCTAAAAGGATCAATTTGACAAACTTAAATTAAAAAAGATATACTTGACTATAGTAGGCCGAGATAGCTCAGTAGGTAGAGCAGAGGACTGAAAATCCTCGTGTCACCAGTTCGAATCTGGTTCTTGGCAATTTATTGTTATTCGAAAATAATTTATTCTTTAAGGATATATTCTGTTTTAAACACTAAATTTATGATTTATGTTTAAAACAGTGAATATAAAAAATTTTATTATTAATTATTATATATTATTTTAGATTCCCTATTAAGGAATCTAAAATATATATAAGGGTTTTATAGTGTATCAACAGTGTCGAATTCAAACTTAATCTCTTTCCACACTTCGCATGCGGCTGCTAATTCTGGAGACCATTTGCAGGCTGCACGGATAATATCTCCACCTTCGCGAGCTAGAGAACGTCCTTCATTACGGGCTTGAACACAAGCTTCTAATGCTACACGGTTAGCAACAGCACCAGGAGCATTTCCCCAAGGGTGTCCTAAAGTACCACCACCAAACTGTAGACATGCATCATCACCAAAAATATCTACTAGAGCAGGCATATGCCATACGTGGATACCACCAGAGGCCACTGGCATTACACCACCCATAGAAACCCAATCTTGTGTGAAATATACACCACGTGAACGATCTTTTTCAATATAATCATCACGCATTAGGTCTACAAATCCAAGTGTTACTTCTCTTTCTCCTTCTAGTTTTCCTACAACTGTACCTGAGTGAAGGTGATCACCACCAGAAAGACGTAAAGCTTTTGCTAGAACACGGAAATGCATACCATGATTACGTTGACGGTCAATTACAGCGTGCATCGCACGGTGAATGTGTAAAAGAAGTCCGTTATCACGACAGTAGTTTGCTAATGTTGTGTTTGCAGTAAAACCACCTGTTAGGTAATCATGCATAATAATAGGAACGCCTAATTCGCGGGCACACTCAGCACGCTTAAGCATTTCCTCACATGTAGCTGCTGTAGCATTTAGATAGTGTCCTTTAATTTCACCAGTTTCTGCTTGAGCTTTATATGTTGCTTCAGCTACAAATAAGAAACGATCACGCCAACGCATGAAAGGCTGTGAGTTTACATTCTCATCATCCTTTGTGAAATCTAGGCCACCACGTAGACATTCATAAACTGCACGACCATAATTTTTGGCTGATAGCCCTAATTTTGGTTTGATAGTACATCCTAAGAAAGCACGACCATATTTATTTAATTTGTCTCGTTCAACTTGAATTCCATGTGGAGGACCGTTAAAAGTTTTAACATATGCTGGTGGGATACGTAGATCTTCTAATCGTAAAGCACGAAGAGCTTTAAATCCGAAAACGTTACCAACAATTGATGTGAAAAGGTTAGTTACTGAACCTTCTTCGAATAAATCAATTGGGTAAGCAACATAAACAATATATGAATCGTCTTCGCCTGCAACAGGTTCGATATCATAACAACGACCTTTATAACGGTCAAGTGATGTTAGACCATCAGTCCAAACTGTTGTCCAAGTACCTGTTGATGACTCAGCCGCAACAGCCGCTGCAACTTCTTCTGGAGGTACGCCTGGTTGAGGAGTTACACGGAATGCTGCAAGAATATCAGTTTCTTTTACAATATAGTCTGGTGTGTAATAAGTTAGACGGTAGTCTTTTACTCCAGCTTGGAATCCTGTTCCTGTTTTCGTTTCTGTTTGTGGTGCCATAAAATTTTTTGAATTTTATATAAAAAAGGTCTTCTATCTAAAAGTTTGACTAAATTTGATACTAAATACTCATTCGTTAGCTCTCGGACCTATATTTGATATTATCTACTATTGTACACTAGGTATATAATAATTTTTAGTTATATAAACGTGTTGATGTATAATTTATTCTAATAACTTTTTCATGTATTTATCGAGTATGTATAATATATATTTAATATAAATAGTCTTAAAGAGGCTGTATGTCTTTTTTTTTCTTTACCGTATGGTATTCTTAGGGATGTAGAGATAAAAACAATGTTTGAAACTTTGCGAAATATGCAGTATTAAAGAATTCTGATAGTGTACTACAAAACATTAGTTTTTGTAATAAAATGGGAAATTATATATATATAAAAAAAGAGTTTGATCCTGGCTCAGGGTGAACGCTGGCGGTATGCTTTACACATGCAAGTCGAACGAGAAATTTTATTGCTTGCAATAAAATTTCTAGTGGCGAACGGGTGAGTAACACGTAAGAATCTACCCTTAGGAAGGGGATAACAATAGGAAACTGTTGCTAATACCCTATAAGCGCATGCGTAAAAGCTTTTTTAGCGCCTGAGGATGAGCTTGCGCCTGATTAGTTAGTTGGTAAGGTAATGGCTTACCAAGACAATGATCAGTAGCTGTTCTGAGAGGATGATCAGCCACATTGGGACTGAGACACGGCCCAAACTTCTACGGGAGGCAGCAGTGGGGAATTTTCCGCAATGGGCGCAAGCCTGACGGAGCAATACCGCGTGGAGGATGACGGCCTATGGGTTGTAAACTCCTTTTCTTAGAGAAGAAGTCCTGACGGTATCTAAGGAATAAGCATCGGCTAACTCCGTGCCAGCAGCCGCGGTAAGACGGAGGATGCAAGTGTTATCCGGAATTATTGGGCGTAAAGCGTTTGTAGGTTGATTTATAAGTCTATTGTTAAATCCAGAAGCTTAACTTCTGTCATGCAATATGAAACTATATCTCTAGAGGATGGTAGGGGTAGAAGGAATTCCTAGTGTAGCGGTGAAATGCGTAGATATTAGGAAGAACACCAAAGGCGAAAGCATTCTACTGGGCCAATCCTGACACTGAGAGACGAAAGCTAGGGTAGCGAATGGGATTAGATACCCCAGTAGTCCTAGCCGTAAACGATGGATACTAGGGGATAGACGAATCGACTCGTGTATGCTCGCAGTTCACACATTAAGTATCCCGCCTGGGGAGTACGCTCGCAAGGGTGAAACTCAAAGGAATTGACGGGGGCCCGCACAAGCGGTGGAGCATGTGGTTTAATTTGATGCAACGCGAAGAACCTTACCAGAACTTGACATACCATGGACGTTTTTACGAGAGTAATTAGTTCCTTTGGGACCATGGATACAGGTGGTGCATGGCTGTCGTCAGCTCGTGTCGTGAGATGTTGGGTTAAGTCCCGCAACGAGCGCAACCCTTATCTTTTGTTACCTCTATCGCGAGATAGTAGGGAATCTAAAGAGACTGCCGGTCTTAAACCGGAGGAAGGTGAGGATGACGTCAAGTCAGCATGCCCCTTATGTTCTGGGCCACACACGTGCTACAATGGGTAAGACAATAAGTAGCTAACCTGCGAAGGTATGCAAATCTAAGAAACTTATCCTCAGTTCGGATTGGAGGCTGCAACTCGCCTCCATGAAGTCGGAATCGCTAGTAATCGCCGGTCAGCCATACGGCGGTGAATACGTTCCCGGGCCTTGTACACACCGCCCGTCACACCATGGAAGTTGGCTATACCCGAAGTCGTTACCCCAACCCTTGTGGAGGGGGATGCCTAAGGTAGAGTTAGTAACTAGGGTGAAGTCGTAACAAGGTAGCCCTACTGGAAGGTGGGGCTGGATCACCTCCTTAAAACTATTTAGTTATTAAATAGTTGTCGATCACATCAGAAATTCTACTGTCTATTAATTAAATTAATGGGACTATAAAACACTTTTTATGGGCTATTAGCTCAGGTGGTTAGAGCGCACCCCTGATAAGGGTGAGGTCTCTGGTTCAAGTCCAGAATAGCCCATATGGGGGTATAGCTTAGTTGGTAGAGCACTGCCTTTGCAAGGCAGATGTCAGCGGTTCAAGTCCGCTTACCTCCAGAGAGAGTTTAACTCTCTATATAGTAAGAAAAAAGAAAAAGATCAATAAATAAAGAGCATATGGGGGATACCTAGGTATCAAGAGTCGATGAAGGGCGTAAAAACCAACGATATGCTACATGGAGCTGGTATTAAGCTATGATCTGTAGATTCCCGAATAGGATAACCTTTAAAACATTTTTCTGAATGCATAGGAAAAAATGAGACAACCAAGTGAACTGAAACATCTTAGTAGCTTGAGGAAAAGAAAGCAAAAGCGATTCCCGGAGTAGTGGCGAACGAAATGGGAACAGCCTAAAAGTTAATTTTATATTAGCTGGTTGTGGGAGTCCAAAAACTTAAGTTTATGTAATTATTTGAATTGTTTGAAAGACAAACCAAAGAAAGTGATAGTCTTGTAATTTATTTACCATAAACTAAAAGTGTGATATCCCGAGTAGCATGGAACATGTGGAATTCCGTGTGAATCTGCGAGAACCACCTCGTAAGGCTAAATACTCCTTGATAACCGATAGTGAATAGTACCGCGAGGGAATGGTGAAAAGAACCCCCGTAGGGGAGTGAAATAGAATATGAAACCGTATGCTTACAAGCAGTAGGAGGACGATTTAACGTCTGACTGCGTGCCTGTTGAAGAATGAGCCGGCGACTCTTTGCAAGTGGCTTGGTTAATGAGTTTCGCTCAGAAGCCGAAGCGAAAGCAAGTGTGAAAAGTGCGTTTGTCACTTGTAAAGGACCCGAACCCGGGTGATCTACCCATGGGCAGGATGAATCCCCAGTAACATGGGGTGGAGGTCCGAACCGACTTATGTTGAAAAATGAGCGGATGACCTGTGGGTAGGGGTGAAATGCCAATCGAACTCGGAGCTAGCTGGTTCTCCCCGAAATGCGTTGAGGCGCAGCGGTAATTTATGGTCCACAGAGGGGTAAAGCACTGTTTTAGTACGGGCGACGAAAGTTGTACCAAATTAATGCAAACTCAGAATACTCTGTGAGATTTCAAGTTGCCAGTGAGACTGTGGGGGATAAGCTCCATTGTCAAGAGGGAAACAGCCCAGACCACCAGCTAAGGCCCCAAAATGTATGCTAAGTGATAAAGGCAGTAAAAACGCACAGACAATCAGGAGGTTCGCCTAGAAGCAGCTATCCTTTAAAGAGTTCGTAACAGATCACTGATCAAGCGTTTTTGCACCGAAAATGAACGGGACTAAGTATACTGCCGAAGCTGTGGGATCAACAAATGATCGGTAGGGGAGCGTTCTGTTCTTGGTTAAAGTGTGATCGAAAGAACATATGGACAAAACAGAAGTGAGAATGTCGGCTTGAGTAGCGAAAACATGGGTGAGAATCCCATGCCCTGAGACCCTAAGGATTCCTCTCGCAAGGCTCGTCCGCGGAGGGTTAGTCAGGAACTAAGGCGAGGCCGAACGGCGTAGTCGATGACAATTAGGTTAATATTCCTAAACTTTTTATAAATTAAGTAATTGTGACGGCACTAAAAATTATTTCATAGCTGCATGGTGTTTATGATTGTATGGCTAGTGTCCAAGAAAAGCAAATTACTGTGTGTTTATAAAAACCTGTACCAGAAACCGACACAGGTAGGGTGGTTGAGAAGACCAAGGGGCGCGAGTGAACTCTCTCTAAGGAACTCGGCAAAATGGCCCCGTAACTTCGGGAAAAGGGGTGCCTTACCAGCAATGGAAGGCCACAGTATCAAGGCCCAAGCAACTGTTTATCAAAAACACAGGTCTCCGCAAAGTCGTAAGACAACGTATGGGGGCTGACGCCTGCCCAGTGCCGGAAGGTTAATTGCGTTGGTTAGTGAAAAACGAAGCCAACAATCGAAGCCCCGGTGAACGGCGGCCGTAACTATAACGGTCCTAAGGTAGCGAAATTCCTTGTCGGGTAAGTTCCGACCCGCACGAAAGGCGTAATGATTTGGGTACTGTCTCAGAGAGAGGCTCGGCGAAATAGAATTGTCTGTGAAGATGCGGACTACCTCCACCAGGACAGAAAGACCCTATGAAGCTTTACTGTAGCTTGAAATTGGTGCCGATTATATCGTGTGCAGCTTAAGTGGGAGGCGTTGATAGTACATTTCCGGATGTTCAGGAGCCAATAGTGAGATACCACTCTCGATATACTCAGCATCTCATCATATACTTTTAGCAAGTTATGAGACAGTTTTAGGTGGGCAGTTTGACTGGGGCGGTCGCCTCCTAAAAAGTAACGGAGGCGCACAAAGGTATCCTCAGGTTGTTTAGAAATCAACTGTGGCGTGTAAAGGCATAAGGATGCTTGACTGCAAGACCTACAAGTCGAGCAGGGACGAAAGTCGGTCTTAGTGATCCGACGGTTCCATGTGGAAGGGCCGTCGCTCAACGGATAAAAGTTACTCTAGGGATAACAGGCTGATCTCCCCCAAGAGTTCACATCGACGGGGAGGTTTGGCACCTCGATGTCGGCTCATCGCAACCTGGGGCGGAAGTACGTCCCAAGGGTTGGGCTGTTCGCCCATGAAAGCGGTACGCGAGCTGGGTTCAGAACGTCGTGAGACAGTTCGGTCCATATCCGGTGGAGGCGTTAGAGTATTGAAAGGATTCTTCCTTAGTACGAGAGGACCGGGAAGGACGCACAACCGGTATACCAGTTATTGTTGCCAACAGTAAACGCTGGGTAGCTTCGTGCGGAGTGAATAACTGCTGAAAGCATCTAAGTAGGAAGTCCACCTTAAGATGAGTACTCTCTAAGGTCACGGTAAGAACAACCGTTAGATAGGTATTAAGTGTAAGTACAGTAATGTATTCAGCTGAGATATACTAATAGACCGTTTGAATTGATCTTTTTCTTTTTTCATGTAATCGTGCTTTGAGCACAGAGGAACCACACTATACCCATCTCGAACTAGCCTGTGAAACTTTGTAGCGAAGAACTAGGTATGGGGGACACCCCATGTAAACATTCTTTCAGTGCGATTTTTATACCTTTTTAATAAATTTTCCTAAAAAAGATAAGTAAAGTAAATTTACAAATATTTTGTTGTATACTATTCGTTGAGAGATAATAAAAACGTTTTATTATACTTTATTTACGGAGAATTTTCTTATGACAATTGCTATTGGTAAAGAACAACAATCTCGCGGTTTATTTGATCAAATTGATGATTGGTTAAAACGTGATCGGTTTGTTTTCGTTGGTTGGTCTGGCCTTCTTTTACTTCCTTGTGCCTATAATGCACTTGGTGGTTGGTTAACAGGCATTACTTTTGTAACTTCATGGTATACTCACGGTCTGGCAAGCTCATTCCTTGAAGGTTGTAATTTTTTAACTGCAGCTGTATCTACACCTGCAAATGCAATGGGTCATTCTTTATTGCTTATTTGGGGACCTGAAGCACAGGGTGATCTTACTCGTTGGTTCCAATTAGGTGGTTTATGGGCTTTTGTAGCTTTACACGGAGCGTTTGGTTTAATTGGCTTTATGCTACGTCAATTTGAAATTGCGCGTGCAGTTGGATTACGTCCATACAATGCCATTGCTTTTTCGGGACCGATTGCTGTATTTGTATCTGTATTCCTAATTTATCCTTTAGGCCAAACTGGGTGGTTTTTTGCACCAAGTTTTGGTGTAGCTGGAATTTTTAGATTCATTCTTTTCTTTCAAGGTTTTCATAATTGGACATTAAACCCTTTTCATATGATGGGTGTAGCTGGAGTTTTAGGCGCTGCTTTATTATGTGCAATCCATGGAGCTACAGTAGAGAATACTCTATTTGAAGATGGTGATGGAGCAAATACATTTCGTGCGTTTAACCCTACACAATCTGAAGAAACATACTCAATGGTGACTGCAAATCGTTTCTGGTCACAGATCTTCGGTATTGCTTTTTCTAATAAGCGTTGGTTACACTTTTTTATGCTATTTGTTCCTGTAACAGGGTTATGGATGAGTGCGATCGGCGTTGTTGGATTAGCTTTAAACTTACGTGCTTATGATTTTGTTTCACAAGAAATTCGTGCGGCAGAAGATCCAGAATTTGAGACATTCTATACAAAAAATATTTTATTAAACGAAGGTATTCGTGCTTGGATGGCTGTTCAAGATCAACCACACGAACAACTTGTATTCCCAGAGGAGGTACTGCCACGTGGAAACGCTCTTTAATGGAAATTTAGCTATTGGTGGACGTGATCAAGAATCAACAGGCTTCGCTTGGTGGGCAGGTAATGCCCGTCTTATTAATCTTTCAGGAAAACTATTAGGTGCACATGTGGCACATGCCGGCCTTATTGTTTTTTGGGCGGGTGCAATGAACCTATTTGAGGTAGCACATTTTGTTCCCGAAAAACCTATGTATGAACAGGGTTTAATCCTATTACCGCATTTAGCAGCTCTTGGCTGGGGCGTTGGACCTGGTGGAGAAGTTCTAGACACTTATCCTTACTTTGTTTGTGGGGTTCTTCATTTAATTTCTTCAGCTGTTTTAGGGTTTGGTGGTGTATATCATGCATTACTTGGTCCAGAAACACTTGAGGAATCTTTCCCATTTTTCGGTTATGTTTGGAAAGATAAAAATAAGATGACAACAATTTTAGGTATTCATTTAATTGTACTTGGAATTGGGGCTTTTCTATTTGTCTGGAAAGCTATGTATTTTGGTGGAATTTATGACACATGGGCCCCCGGTGGTGGAGATGTTCGTGTGGTAACAAATCCAACTTTAGATACGGGTATTATTTTTGGTTATTTACTGAAATCGCCTTTTGGTGGGGACGGTTGGATTTGCTCTGTAGATAACTTGGAAGATGTTGTAGGTGGTCACATTTGGATTGGAACAATCGAAATTTTGGGCGGTTTATGGCATATTTTTACAAAACCATGGGCATGGGCACGTCGTGCTTTTGTATGGTCCGGTGAAGCTTACCTGTCTTATAGCCTTGCTGCTGTATCCCTTATGGCTTTTATCGCCGTTCCAATGGTATGGTACAACAACACAGTATATCCAAGTGAATTTTTTGGTCCTACAGCGGCCGAAGCTTCACAATCCCAAACTTTTACATTCTTAGTGCGTGACCAGCGACTAGGCGCAAATGTTGCTTCATCACAAGGTCCTACAGGTCTGGGTAAATATTTAATGCGTTCACCAACAGGTGAAATTATTTTTGGTGGAGAGACTATGCGTTTTTGGGATTTCCGAGGTCCTTGGGTTGAGCCACTTCGAGGTCCTAATGGCTTAGATTTGAATAAGATTAAGAATGATATTCAACCATGGCAAGAGCGCCGTGCTGCAGAATACATGACACATGCTCCATTGGGTTCTTTGAACTCTGTAGGAGGGGTTGCTACAGAAATTAATGCGGTGAACTATGTGAATCCAAGATCATGGCTTTCAACATCACATTTTTGTTTGGCCTTTTTCTTCTTTATTGCACACTTATGGCATGCTGGGCGTGCACGTGCTGCTGCTGCTGGGTTTGAGAAAGGTATTGATCGTGATACTGAAGCTGTATTATCGATGCGTCCTTTAGACTAGATTTATACTTTTATAAAAGAAATCTAGTTCTATTTTTCAGTCTAAATTATTTTGTTTATAATATTTGAAGATATCATGTACCTTCAAATATTATAAACGGTAATCAAATAAAATCAAATTTAAATATTCTTATAATGATGATCCTAACCCAGTATATGAGCCATAAAAAAATAGAGCAGCAAGCGTGATAGCAGCTGTTCCCGCCGCTGTACCCACAAGCCATAATGGAATTCGTCCCGTAGTTCCTGTATTTGCCATAATAATAGATCTCCTAATATTTATTGATATTTTTTAGTAACGAAACTAGTATTTAATTGAAAAAATAACTTGAGAATAAAATGCCTAAAACGAAAATACAAAGTAATCCCCAATAAAGGCTTGTTCTATTAAGCTCAACAACTTGCGTATTTGGATTTGGTCCTGACATAGAATATAGACTCCTTATATATTTTTGTATACTTATCGCTGAATAAACTGCATTGCTGTAATTGCTCCTAAGAAGAATACTGTAGGAATTGCTAATGCGTGGACAGCTAACCAACGAACAGTGAAAATGGGGTATGTAATCGATTTTGATGCCATAAATTTTTAAGATTAAAACTATTACAAAAATATTGCAAAAAGATTTATAGGGAATACCTTAATTAGGACTTAATTCTTTAACTTGTTCTAAAGAGTTAAATCGGTCTGTAATTAATGGAAGCTCTTGGCGAGTAGCAGTAAAATATTCATTTGGTCGTGGCGTACCAAATACATCATAAGCTAAACCTGTGCTTACAAATAACCAACCAGAAATAAATAATGCAGGTAATGTAATACTGTGAATAATCCAATAACGAATACTTGTGATAATATCAGAAAATGGGCGTTCTCCTGTAGAACCAGACATAAGTGTAACTCCAAAATATAAAGAAACTGACTTTGTTCTTTGATTTTTAAATATTCAAAAATTTAAACGAAAAAGTCACTATCTCATTTTATATACCATATAGTATAGCAAATAAGATTAAATTTTTCTAGTATTGTTTTTAAAATTAATAAATTTTATTTTTGTGGGTTTAACTTCCGCATTAGCTATAAAAGGTTAAAAGTGTACTTGTCTTTTTAAGCATTAAAAAACTGTTTAAAGTATTTTAAACAAGTACACTACTACATTATTGAAAAGTAGGGCGAACGACGGGGTTCGAACCCGCGAATAATGGAGTCACAGTCCATTGCCTTACCACTTGGCGACGCCCGCCACTGAACGTTAGTATACCATAAATATTTTATCAAAATAAAATTATACCGATACCACGAATAGGATTCGAACCTACACAAAACAACTTAGAAGGTTGATGCCCATCCCTTAGGCGACCGTGGCAGTCTGTTGGTATTTTATATATTTAGTATATCAAAATTTTGAGCGTTAATAAAATCTGGTAAAGTTACTAGAACCTTACCAGATAGTTTGTCTTAATTTTTCTTAGCTTCTAATGATTCTTTCGCAGAATAAAACGTGTCTAAGTTAATAATTTTTAACCCTAGTCTATTTGCATAATCTTCAGTATTCTTTTGTACTTTTTTACGAACAAAGCCTGGAATATTCTTTAGTTCTGTTTGTGCCTCATCATTCCAAATAAGACCATCAGTTAGTTCCGGTATTCCCTTTATGGCAATTTTGGTATCGTGTCCACCGAACATTTCAAGTAAATGATCTTCCATTCCCAATGTAAATGAATTATATACAATATCAGCTAATTGGTTTGCACCTTCATAACCTAGGAAAGGGCGGTATCCTAAAGAAAAATTTTGAATATGAACTGGTGCTGAAATAACACCACAAGGAATGTTTAAACGTTTTCCTACATGTCTTTCCATTTGTGTACCAAAAATAGCTGTAGGTTCAATTCGCTCAATCATTTCACTAATTTGTGCATTATCATTTGTAATCATAATTTCGTCACAAAATCCTTGTGTTTGTTCAGTAAACCAAAGTGCATCATGAATACAATAAGTTCCAGCACAGGCTACAAAAATACCCATCTCACGCGCTAGAATTTTTGTGATTGTAGCAGCATGAGTAGCATCCCCAAAAACAACAGCACGTTTACCGGTTAAATTTTGACAATCAATGGAACGTGAAAACCATGCTGCTTGCGAAATATAAAAAGTTTGCTTCTGTATATAAGATGTGAAATTAACTTTTTGTTCTATCGGCAAGAATTGGTTTAATAAAGTTTCAATCTTTTTTACCCACTTGCCTGTTTCAACAAGACCAAGTGGGATGGTAGATACATAGGGCATATCCCATTCTTTTTGTAAATATTTCGCAGTCATAAGACCTACTTCACGGTATGGAACTATATTAAACCAAGCATTTGGCAAAGTTTTCAATTGTTCCGCTGTACATTTTTCAGGTAGTACTAGATTTATTTGAATATTGAGAGACTTCAAAATACGTTGAAGTTCTTGGTAATCATGAGTAGTATGAAAGCCTAAGGCAACAAACCCAATTAAATTAACCGAAGGTTTTTTTGTTTTACTAACTTCTTTAATTGTTGATGGGTTACAAAAATACTCAACAATTTGCTGTAATGTTTTATCTACCGCTTGAAATTCATTAATACGATAATGATTAACATCTGCTAATAAAACATTGGAATTTGTTGCAAGCGAGGCTCGTTCAATAAAATTTTTCAAGTCTTCTTGCAGAATACTTGACGTACAAGTTGGTGTAACGACGATTAAATCGGGATCTTCCTCTCGATCCTTTCGTTGAATATTATCTAAAACACGTTCTTGCGAGCCTTGGGCAAGTACGTGGCGATTTACAACACTCGTAGTTACTGGTGTAAAATCTCTTTCACGCTCTAACATTGAATTCATAACATTGAAATAGTCATCGCCTAGTGGTGCATGCATTAAAGCATGCATATTTTTAAAAGAACTAACAACCCTTAGTGTTCCAATATGAGCAGGGCCCATATACATCCAATATGCTAATTTCATATATCTATTTAATAAATAAAAAATTTTAAATAATCTTTCTTAAGATTTTTAAGTATTTATCCTTAAAAATCACTACCAATTTATTTATAAATTATAGCATATAATCTTCAGTCTAGCGGGTTTACCAGACATATAAAAAATATAATTTTTTTATAGTTTACTCTTTTGATATTTTTTGGTCCCTCTTATACTTTGCCTCAATGGTATACTTTCTTTTAGAAAGAACGTATATTTCTTTTGATAAATCAAGAACAAATTTCATCTATTTGAAAGTCAGAAATTATTTTTGGCCTTCCAAAATATATGAAACACAGATTACATTGTTGTATTGCATACAACAAATAATTACTATTAGAATATAGGAGATGCTTGATGACTATTCGTCCACCAAAGCATGAAGCAAAAAAAATTAAAATTCTTGTTGATACCAATACAGTAAGTACATCATTTGAAAAATGGGCCAAGCCTGGACATTTTTCACGTACATTAGCTAAAGGCCCAACTACAACTACTTGGGTTTGGAACCTTCATGCTGATGCACACGATTTTGATAGTCATACTACTGATTTGGAAGATATTTCTCGCAAAATTTTTAGTGCGCATTTTGGTCAATTAGGTGTTATTTTGATTTGGTTAAGTGGTATGTATTTCCACGGAGCCCGTTTTTCCAACTATGAAGCTTGGTTAACGGACCCAACAACTATTAAACCGAGTGCACAAGTTGTTTGGCCAATTGTCGGTCAAGAAATTTTAAATGGTGACGTTGGAGGAGGATTTCAAGGAATTCAAATCACTTCAGGGTTTTTTCAATTATGGCGTGCAAGTGGAATTACGACAGAACTAGAATTATATAGTACTGCTATTGGCGGTCTCGTTTTAGCTGGTTTGATGTTTTTCGCTGGTTGGTTTCATTATCATAAAGCAGCCCCTAAATTAGAGTGGTTCCAAAATGTAGAATCTATGCTAAACCACCATTTAGCAGGTCTTTTAGGCTTAGGATCTTTAGCTTGGGCTGGTCACCAAATTCATATTGCTCTGCCGATTAATATGTTATTAGATGCAGGTATTGATCCAAAAGAAATCCCATTACCTCATGAATTTCTTTTAGACCGTCAATTGATAGCACAGCTATATCCGAGTTTTTCTAAAGGTTTAACACCATTTTTTACAATGCATTGGTCAGACTACAGCGACTTTTTAACATTTCGTGGTGGGTTAAACCCGGATACTGGGGCACTATGGTTAACTGATATTGCGCACCATCATTTAGCTGTTGCCGCGTTATTTATTATTGCTGGTCATATGTATCGTACTAATTGGGGAATCGGTCATAGCATGAAGGAGATTTTAGAAGCGCACCGCGGGCCATTAACTGGTACGGGGCATAAGGGTCTTTATGAAATTTTAACAACTTCTTGGCATGCCCAATTAGCTATCAATTTAGCTCTATTAGGCTCTTTAAGTATTATTGTGGCACATCATATGTATTCAATGCCTGCTTACCCATATATTGCTATTGACTACGGGACGCAATTATCACTATTTACACATCATACGTGGATTGGTGGCTTTTGTATTTGTGGTGCTGCCGCACATGCGGCAATATTTATGGTTCGTGATTATGACCCATTAAACAACTATAATAATGTTTTAGACCGCGTAATTAGGCATCGTGATTCTATAATTTCTCATTTAAATTGGGTCTGCATTTTCCTTGGATTTCATGCATTTGGTCTATATGTACATAATGATACAATGAGTGCTTTAGGCCGCCCGCAAGATATGTTTTCAGATACTGCCCTGCAATTGCAACCCGTATTTGCACAATGGGTTCAACAACTTCATATGGCGGCACCTGACCTTACAGCACCGAATGCTCTGTCTGGTTCAAGTCCAGTCTGGGGTGGCGATACAATTGCTATTAATGGAAAAGTAGCTATGATGCCTATTTCTTTAGGGACAGCTGATTTTATGGTTCACCATATTCATGCATTTACCATTCATGTAACTGTTCTTATTCTTTTAAAGGGTGTACTCTTTGCTCGTAGTTCTAGATTAATTCCAGATAAAGCGACTCTAGGTTTTCGTTTCCCTTGTGATGGACCAGGCCGTGGTGGGACTTGTCAAGTCTCAGGTTGGGATCATGTATTCTTAGGACTTTTCTGGATGTATAATTGTATTTCTGTTGATATTTTTCATTTCAGTTGGAAAATGCAATCAGATGTATGGGGAACAGTAACAGAGCAAGGCGTATCACACATTACTGGTGGAAATTTTGCATTAACAGCTAATACTATTAATGGTTGGTTACGCGACTTTTTATGGGCACAGTCTTCACAAGTTTTACAGGCATATGGGTCGGCACTTTCAGCGTACTCTCTTATGTTTTTAGCTGCCCACTTTATTTGGGCATTTAGTTTAATGTTTTTATTTAGCGGTCGTGGTTATTGGCAAGAGTTAATAGAATCTTTGGTTTGGGCACATAACAAACTTCGTGTTGCACCAGCTATTCAACCACGTGCACTAAGCATTACACAAGGACGTGCGGTAGGTGTTGCACATTATTTACTTGGTGGTATTTGTACAACTTGGGCCTTCTTCCTTGCTCGTATTTGCGCGGTCGGGTAAAATTTGTAATTTGTTTGTATATCTAATATTATTTGGAGAATATAATGGCAAAAACGTTTCCACGATTTAGTCAAGCTCTTGCACAAGATCCAACGACACGTCGTTTATGGTTTGGCGTAGCGACAGCACATGATTTTGAGAGCCATGATGGAATGAGTGAAGAACTTTTGTATAGTAAAATCTTTGCTTCCCATTTTGGCCAACTTGCAATAATTTTTTTATGGACGTCTGGCAATTTATTTCATGTTGCTTGGCAAGGTAATTTTGAACAATGGATTTTAGACCCTTTGCATGTTCGTCCAATTGCTCATGCAATTTGGGACCCTCATTTTGGGGAGTCTGCTGTTAATGCTTATACACAAGGTGGAGCGACAGGGCCAGTTAATATATGTTATTCTGGTGTTTACCATTGGTGGTATACAATAGGTATCCGTACAAATTCAGATTTATATCTGGGATCCATATTTTTACTGATTGTCGCCGGCTTATTTCTCTTAGGTGGCTGGTTACATTTACAACCACGCTTTACACCAGGTGTTGCTTGGTTTAAAAATGCTGAATCCCGTTTAAATCACCATTTAGCGGGATTATTTGGTGTGAGTTCGTTAGCGTGGACTGGGCATTTAGTTCACGTAGCTATTCCAGAATCACGCGGACAACATGTGAGATGGAGTAATTTTTTAACATCATTACCACATCCTGAAGGTTTAAAACCTTTCTTTTCAGGAAACTGGGGGGCATATGCACAGAATCCTGATATTTCCACACATATTTTTAGTACATCTGAAGGATCAGGTACAGCACTTTTAACTTTTATTGGCGGGTTTCACCCACAAACAGAAAGTTTATGGCTAACTGATATTGCACATCATCATTTAGCAATTGCGGTTGTATTTATTATTGCCGGACATATGTACCGTACCAATTTTGGGATTGGTCATAGTATGAAGGAAATTTTAAACGTCCATACACCACCAAATGGTGGATTAGGTACTGGACATAAAGGATTATACGATACACTGAATAATTCGTTACATATGCAACTTGGGTTAGCTTTAGCTTCTCTAGGTACGGTTACTTCTCTGGTCGCTCAGCATATGTATGCACTACCTTCTTATGCATTTATTGCACAAGATTTCACTACTCAAGCTGCTTTATATACACACCACCAATATATTGCAGGCTTTCTTATGTGTGGTGCATTTGCGCATGGTGCGATTTTTTTCATACGTGATTATGATCCAGAGAAAAATCATGGAAATGTCTTATATCGTGTCTTAGCACATAAAGAAGCTATAATTTCACATTTAAGCTGGGTTTCATTATTTTTAGGGTTTCATACGTTAGGCTTATATTGCCATAATGATGCGATGCAAGCTTTTGGAACTCCGGAAAAACAGATTTTAATTGAACCTGTATTCGCGCAATTTATTCAAGCAGCGCACGGTAAAACCGCCTATGGGTTTGAATTTTTCTTATCATCTCCAACAAATCCGGCAACAATTGCAAGTAAAGATATTTGGTTACCTGAATGGTCAAATGCTATTAATAGCAAAACAAATTCATTATTTTTGACTATTGGTCCCGGTGATTTCTTAGTTCATCACGCCATTGCACTAGGTTTACATACAACAACTTTAATTCTAGTTAAAGGAGCTCTAGATGCTCGTGGATCTAAATTAATGCCGGATAAAAAAGACTTTGGGTATAGTTTCCCATGTGATGGGCCAGGACGTGGTGGAACATGTGATATTTCTGCATGGGATGCTTTTTATTTGGCTGTATTTTGGATGCTTAATACAGTTGCTTGGACTACATATTATTGGCATTGGAAACATTTAACATTGTGGCAAGGGAATGTTGAGCAGTTTAATGAATCCTCAACATATTTATTGGGATGGTTCCGAGATTACTTATGGTTAAACTCTTCGCAATTAATTAATGGGTATAATGCCTTTGGAATGAATTCCTTGTCTGTGTGGGCTTGGATCTTTTTATTTGCACATTTAATCTGGGCAATTGGATTTATGTTCTTAATTTCTTGGCGTGGCTACTGGCAAGAATTAATTGAAACTCTTGTTTGGGCACATGAACGAACACCAATCGCGAATCTGATCCGTTGGCAAGATAAACCAGTAGCATTATCTATTGTACAAGCGAGACTTGTTGGGTTAGCGCATTATGCTGTTGGATTTATATTCACATATGCTGCTTTCTTAATCGCATCAACAAGTGGGAAATTTGGGTAGTATACAAAATTTTATTTTTTGGTTCTAAAAATAGTCTAAGCTATTTTTGGAACCAAATTTTTAATCAAACACAAATAAAATTAATTTTAGATTTTACGTGAATAAAATTCTACTACTAATAATTCATTAATGTTTAATGAAACAGATGAGCGCGAAGCAAAGCCAAGGATTGTACCTTTGCATACTTCATTATTCCAATTTAAATGATCCTGTTTTCGGTCCAGATAAATAGTTTCACCGGATATTTTTTTAACCGTTTTTAATAAGTTTTCGGTGGTTAGAGAAATACTTTCACCGGGTTGGCATTGGTAACTAGCTATAGTAACTTTTTGCCCATTTACTGAAATATGCCCGTGATTAATCAGTTGACGTGCGCTTGGAATTGTTGGTGCTAGTCCAAAGTTAAACACAATTGTATCTAGACGCATCTCTAGTTGTTGGAGAAGAGCAAAACCAGTGGCTTCTTTTGATCTTAAAGCATTTTTTACATAATGAACTAATTGCTTTTCGGTGATCCCATAGTTGAAGCGTAATTTTTGTTTTTCTAGAAGTCGTTGTGCATAATTTGAGCTTTTTTTTCTAAGAAGCATCGCACCATGCTGACCAGGTCCAACCTGTTTTTTAATAGTTTTTGTTGAAAACCCGGGTAACGTTTGCGTTACTCCTAAATTCCCATCTTTTGGATTTGTGCGTTGAATAAATTTACGAAGAATTTTTACTCTTGGTCCTCGATAACGTGACATAATTAAAAATTTTGTATTGTGTATCTATTTAAAGTCTTTGTAATCAATTAATATAAATACAAGGTTGGTATTTTATAATTGTACCATAAAATGTTAAGTCTCGGATTTTCTTAGTTTATCCAGTTTTTCAGCTTTTCGAGCTTTTCGACGTTCTAAAGTTGCTTTGCGGTAACCCCATTTTGATGTTCTATATTTCGGGTAGTACATACGTCCTGGAAATGAACTAGTGTTTTTAAATGGTTTATGCATTGATTTAAACAAATATTCTGCATTTGTGACCATTGCCGAGCGTGGACGATAATCTGAAACAGTATCTAATAAAGGGTAATAAAAGCCAAAGTGACAAATATCATAATTACGCTCTCCTTCAGAGGATTTTAGCAACATATAGCGGGCTGAATCAAACGAGTCTCTACGCTGCTCTGCTTCAATCGGTTGGCTTTGACGGTCATATAAATAAAGTACTCGAACAAATCCATTTAACCACATTGGCTTTGCCACACGTGTATCATGATCAATTACCATTTGTGAGTTAAATCGTCCTGGATTATATGAATATAGGTTATAAGGAACCTTATTAATAATCGGCAATAGAGAACGTAATTTATATCGTTTATCTGAATATTGATTTTTCCGATCTTGTTTAATTGTTGTCCAAGGATCTGATTGACGCTTTTTTAACATATAAAGTTTAACTTTACGGTAAGGCATTAAACGAGATAGCGATTTTCCAACTTTTCTTTCCGGTTTTGGCTTATAAAGCTTTTTAGGTGTAAAGAAGTAGGTATAAGTCGCGCGCCATGGGTAACGTCCAAATGTATAAATTAGTAAACTAATTGTTGCCATTCTAATTCCTGTCCCAATAATTCGAAGAATGGAAACAGGTCTATAGATTGGAACTGTATTAATTAAAAAGTCGCTTCCAAGTAAAAAGAATACATTCAATGAATAATTAAGGATAAACCCACTTAAAGCAATTTGTGCAAAAATTGGGAAAGTAATCGCAGCATCTCCTGTAATAAAAAGCAAACGTGAACTTTCTAAAAAAACCATTGGATTAGCCAGAGTTAAGAACCCAAAAAGTAGCATATTTTCAAACCCTTTGAAACGGGATTTGATTTGTGTTTTTTCAAGTGGTTGCTTTAAAATATAACCACAAGTAAAAATACTCAACAAAAATAGTACCGGTAAGGCTTGTAACCAACACTCAAGTAATGTTGCCCAACCCATATATACACTTAAGTATAAAAGCATTTGCCCACAAGCGATTCCAATATAGCAAAAAATGACTTGCGTATAACCAATAATAAAACTGTAGTAAACTGCTAGAAGTCCAACAATAGAAATAGGACTCGTTAAAGAAAGGTTACCAAAAAAGAATGTCAAGGGGCTTATCATAGCAAGAGATAAACGTCTTGAAAAAATTGTGGAAATTCCTGTTGTAAGTTTATTTAGTAAGGTAGAAGGAAAGGTTAACATAAATAGGTATTCTCAATAAAGGTTATTTCTCCAGAATGAATAATTTTGGTTTATTGTGAAAAAGGGTGCATCTGGAATAAAACAAAATTTACCATGATTATAGAAAAATGGTAATGTAATAGGTATAGATTGAATAATTAGGGTATAATTGGGCCTACTGTCGGAGTTGAACCGACGACCTGCGGTTTACAAGACCGCTGCTCTACCAACTGAGCTAAGTAGGCATTTTATTGCGTTACACCTATAATACCATATTTTTAATATTTAGTCTACACATACATATATTTTTAAATTCCACTATTATTGACTTTTTTTTATAGGTTTGATATAATTTCGAATAGAGTAATATATTTAATTAAATAATAAATTATGAGCAGAGTTAAACGTGGTGTGGTAAAGCGCAAACGTCATAAGAATATTTTGGCCTTGGCAAAAGGTAGCCAAGGTTCACGTTCGGTTTTATTTCGTACTGCAAACCAACAAGCTATGCATTCTTTAAAATATGGGTATACACATCGCGCGTTAAAAAAACGTATGTATCGCCAGCTTTGGATTACACGTATTAATGCAAGCCTACGACCAAATTTCGGAACTTACAGTACATTTATGCACTCGTTGCGTTCTAAAAATATCTTATTAAATAGAAAAATGCTATCACAATTAGCTGTATTTGACAAAAAAGTTTTTTTATTGTTATGCAAAGAATAATATACTATCTATTTTAAAATAGTATATTATCCTCAAATAAATTTTTATCATTTTATATAAGATTTTATTTATACTACTAACAAGTAAGCTCACATGAACCTATTTATTAGTAGTAGAAGAATATTAGTATTAAAAGCAAATCCTTTTAAAACATTTGTTTTAAACGTGCAGCTTTACCTTGACGCTGGCGTAAATAATATAATTTAGCTCTTCGAATACGTGCGGATTGTATAATAGTTAATGCAGCAATCTTTTTAGAAAAAGGAAGAATAATTCTTTCAATACCAACACCTTGAAACGTTTTACGGATTGTAAATGTTGTGCTATATCCCGAATTATTAATTGCTATAACCGTCCCAATAAAGGGTTGAATTCGTTCACGATTACCTTCGCGGATTTTCGTATCAACTTTAATAGTATCTCCAACTCTAATATTTAATCGGTCTTTTAGTGTTTTATCAATAGGTGATAAAGCTAATGTATTTAATTGCATAGTAAAGGCTTAATAAATTATTTGAAGAGGTGAATACACCTCTTTATAAAAATAAATACAAATAAATTACTTTATAATTTTTGAGACAACACCAGCACCGACTGTACGTCCACCTTCACGGATTGCAAAACGCATTCCATTTTCAATCGCAATTGGTTGAATTAATTCAACATTCATTTTAATACGATCACCAGGCATAACCATTTCCGTTGCTGTTCCATCATCTGCAGTAAAAGAAGCGATTTTTCCTGTTACATCTGTTGTACGCACATAAAATTGTGGACGGTAACCTGTAAAAAACGGTGTATGGCGTCCACCTTCTTCTTTTGTTAGGATATACACTTGTGACTCGAATTCAGTATGCGGTGTAATTGTTCCAGTTGCGGATAAAACCATACCTCGTTCAATATCTTCTTTTTGTACACCACGTAAAAGAACCCCTACATTATCCCCAGCAAAAGCTTCATCTAAAGTTTTTTGAAACATTTCCAGACCGGTTACTGTCACAGTACGTGTGTCTGTTAAACCAACAAGTTCTACTGTTTCACCAACTTTAACTGAACCACGGTCAATACGACCTGTTGCTACTGTTCCACGCCCAGTAATAGAGAAAACATCTTCAATTGCCATTAAGAAAGATTTTTCAGTTTCACGGACTGGTGTTGGAACATAAGTATCTACCGTATCCATTAATGCGTAAATTTTATCAACCCATTTATTTTCACCTTGCTTAACCGATGGGTTTTCGTTTATAGCTTGTAAAGCGAGTAGGGCAGATCCTGAAGTAATTGGAATATCATCCCCAGGAAAATCGTATTCATTTAGTGTTTCACGAACCTCTAATTCGACTAATTCTAATAGTTCTTCATCATCGACTTGATCTTCTTTATTTAAGAAAACAACAATGTTTGGAACTCCAACTTGCTTTGCCAATAAAATATGTTCTTTTGTTTGTGGCATTGGACCATCTGCACCCGAAACAACTAGGATAGCTCCATCCATCTGAGCTGCTCCAGTAATCATATTTTTAACATAATCTGCGTGTCCAGGACAATCAACGTGAGCATAGTGGCGAGAAGCTGTTTCATACTCGACATGTGCGGTATTAATTGTAATACCACGCGCTTTTTCTTCAGGAGCGCCATCAATTTCATCGTAACGTTTTCCAATACATCCACCTTGTGCGGCTAAAGCCATTGTAATTGCAGCCGTTAAGGTTGTTTTTCCGTGGTCAACATGACCAATTGTTCCAATATTAACGTGTGGTTTTGTACGTTCAAATTTTTCGCGTGCCATAAGTTTAATAAATAGATAAATAAAATAATTATTACGAATATATATATGTAATAAAAGGGTTATAAGAGACAGTTTAAATTACAATATTATAGTTGCTAGTAAAGCTTTCTACGATTTAAAATGAGCAAATGCTTTATTTGCTTCAGCTGTACGATGAACTTCATCTTTTTTCTTAATGGCGTAGCCCATTGATTGCGAAGCATCTATAATTTCTTGTGATAACTTTTCGGAAAAAGTAAACGCATTACGGTTTTGTGCACCTTGTAAAAGCCATTTTACACCTAGGGTTGTTCCTCTTGAGCGTTTAATTTCTTGGGGAATTTGGTAGATTGAGCCACCAATACGGCGGGCTTTAACCTCAACCATAGGGGTTACATGACGTAAGGCTTTATCTAAAATCTGTAAAGGATCTTCTTTTGTTTGAGTTTCAATAAGCTTCAAAGTCGAATACACGATACGCTGTGCTAACGAACGCTTTCCATCTGATAATACACGTGAAATTAACATTGAAACTACTGTGCTTCTATAGACAGCATCAGGTTTCACGGCTCTTATATAATTTTTCTTACGTCGAGACATAGTTTTTAAGAGTAAAAGTGTTCCTATCCAAATTAAGGTTTTTTAGTACCATACTTTGAACGGCGCTGTGTTCGGTTTTTAACACCCGAAGTATCGAGGACTCCACGAACTATATGATATCGAACACCAGGCAAATCTTTGACACGTCCGCCTCTGATTAATACAACCGAGTGTTCCTGAATATTATGCCCAATTCCTGGAATATATGCAGTCACTTCATAACCAGACGTTAATCTAACTCGTGCAACTTTACGTAAAGCAGAATTAGGTTTTTTCGGGGTTGTTGTGTAGACACGAGTGCAGACACCACGGCGCTGGGGACAATTTACCAAAGCTGGTGATTTTGTTTTTTTGTTAGTAGAATGTCGAGAAGCTCTAATTAATTGTTGAAATGTTGGCATAGAGAATATTTTTCACTTTATTTCGTAAATTCAGTATTAATGCTATTAACATATTTTAAAAGACGTTTACGCTTTGCTAAAATTTGGTATAACCCTCGCTCAGCGGAAAAATCTTTTGGATTTTTCTGTAAATGGGCTGTTAAATTTTTTACTCTTGACGTAAAGTTTTGAACTTCTTCTAATAAAAGTGTTTTTGTATATGATTTATATTCTACGATAGGAGTATTTGGCATTTTGCGTTATACAGTGTATTAAATTTAAGTCGAAGCTACGCCAATTGACTCGATATAAATACGAGTTTGTACTTGACGGTGCCCTTGAATTTTACGGGTTTTCTTTTTAGGACGCATTTTGTAGACGCGGATTTTCTTATTCTGAAAATGGTATAAAACCTGTGCTCGCACATAACTATTTTGGATCCAAGGTTTCCCAAAAATGACTTTCTCGTTATAAGAAAGCATAAGTATACGCTGAAAAAATATTTGTGCTTGGGGTTTGGTCTGCGGTATATAATCAATATCGTAAAAACGACCAACTTCAATTCGTAGTTGGTGTCCCCCTGTTTCTATAATGGCATATGTCATAATACAAAAATGGTATAAATTTAACGCTTAGAATATTGTTGAGCTTTTCGTGCTTTTTTTAAACCGTATTTTTTGCGTTCAACACGGCGCGAATCACGAGTTAATAAACCTTCGCTACGTAGCGTTAAGCGAAATTTTTCACTTAATTTTGCAATTGCACGAGATAAACCAAGTTGAATAGCCTCCGTTTGTGCTGTTAACCCACCCCCGCGAACGGTCGCAGAAATAGAAAAAGTGTTTTCAATTCCGAGTAAATCGAAAGGACTACAAATTTTTGCCAGAAGCGTCGGATTTGCATTTAAGTAATCCGAAGCAGGTTGTCCATTGATATAAAAACCAGGACTTTTTGTTGCTTCTGGAATAACCACACAGGCAACTGAGGTTTTTCGTCGGCCAATTCCCTGATATACTGATAACTTTTCGACGTTTTTATTTGTCATCATTGTTTAATTTAATTTTTGGGGAAGAATGGTTTTAATGAATCTGTAGGAATCTTAAACTTTTTTGAAAAGAGATCCCAATCCTTAAAATCTTCAAATGTTTCTTCATCATTAATTTTACTACACTTCAACCCTTTATACATCTCAATAGGAAGAAACATATTTTCTATTTTTTTAGTGCTAGATTTTCTCAATGGCTGAATATTAAAAATATTCTGAAAAGGGGAATTGCTTAATTCAAGTGTTTTAGGATACAAAAATTGGAATTCTTGTAGAAGTGTGTAAACAGCTGTTTGAAGGGCAAGATATGGTTTAATACTTCCATTTGTCCAAATTTCCAGTTCAATCCACTCTGTCAAACGCTCTTCGCAAATCGTATAATTTACCTTTTGGATTGGGTTAAAATCATTTTGAATAAGTATTGATGAAGAAGGTGCTAATGATTTTTTAAGCATTGGTAGCGTAGAACCTTTACCTGTCTTTAAAATAAAATCCATCTTGAAATCAAAACCTGTATTAATATGTGCAATCACTTGTTCAGGATAGCTAGCCACAATGGGATAAGGTAAATTAAGCTCATTAGCGGTAAGAACCCCAGGACCTTTTTTTGAAATCGTGCCACGTGTATACGCTCCGCAATACCCTTCTAAAATTAATTGCTTTAAATTCAAGATAATATCAATAACAGATTCCTGTACTCCAGGTAAAATTGAGAATTCGTGAGTTGGTTGTTGGAATGTAGCTTGTATCATCCCTGTACCCGGTATTTCAGATAATAGTGTTCGACGTAGTAAATTAGCAAATGTTAATGATTTTGTTCCTTTAAATGGCCCTAAACGAAAACACCCATACGTTTCTGAGCGATTTTGTTCAGATGGAGTTTCCATTAAAGAAGCAAAATGAAACTCATTCCCGAAAGAAGTGAGATTTTTAGCGCTATAAAGTGACATAAATAGTTTTAAATGAAAATAATAAATTTCAAAAAAGAAAGAATTTTTTTGTTTGTAATATGTTGTTTGACCTAAATACGACGTTTTTTCGGTGGGCGGCACCCATTATGTGGCACTGGTGTAACATCTCTAATTAAAGTTAATTGAACACCCGCCGTGTGTACAGCTCGTAACGCAGTTTCACGCCCTGCCCCCGGACCACATAAAATAACTTCCACACTTTGTAGACCACGATCAATACAAGGCTGTAAAGCTGTTTTTACTGCTGTTTGCGCAGCAAAAGGTGTACTTTTTTTAGCACCTCTAAACCCACAAGCACCGGCCGATGACCATGAATAAACGTTTCCTGTCCAATCTGTAACGCTAACTAAAGTATTATTAAAAGTTGCATTAATATAAACAATACCGTTCGTAATTTTCTTCTTGCGCTTTAGAGTTGTAATAGTTTTTCTTTTTGTTTTTTGCATAAGAACCGATTAACCTTGTCGTTGTTTGTGTTTTTTTACTTTACAAATAATTAATACTTTTCCACGACGACGAATACATTTGCAATGTTCACAAATCTTTTTAACTGATGAACGAACTTTCATGGGAGATCTCCTAAAAATTTACCCTATTATATGAGTAAATGGGTTATAAACTTTTTACCAAATAGTGCATAAAACTTCCCCACCAACTTTAAGTGCTTTTGCCTCTTTACTTGTAATAACACCTTTTGATGTTGACATAAGACATAGACTCATATTTTGACGAAGATTTGGAATATTCTTTGCGGTAACATAAATTCGACAGCCTGGTTTACTAATCACAGTCATAGTATGAGATTTGGCTTTGATATTTTGTTTTTGATCTGGTAAGCAAAGACGTAAAAAACGTTTTGACGTAAGTTGTACTTGTTCTGATAATTCTTCAACGCTATCTAAAAACCCTTCATTAGATAGGACTAAAGCTACTTGTCTTGCTAATTTGGTTTTTGGAATTAAAACATATCTTGCTTTTCGTAATTGGGCATTACGAATGCGAGTTAGCATATCTGCAATAATGTGCATAATGAAATAAAGTAATCTTAAAGATTATTGAAAAGATTTAATAAAAGGAAGACCGATGGCTTTTAATAAAACTTTTGCTTCATGATCAGTCTTCGCTGTAGTTATAATAGAAATATTCATTCCATCTAATTTAGCAATTTTATCAAAATCTATTTCAGGGAACAGTAATTGATCCGTAAGGCCTAAAGTATAGTTACCATGACCATCAAATCCAGAGTGTTTAATCCCCCGAAAATCACGAATTCTTGGTAATGCAAGGTGTACTAACCTATCTAAGAAAGCATACATACGCTCTCCTCGTAGGGTAACCATACAACCTAAAATCATATCTTCACGAATTTTGAAACCTGCAATCGATTTTTTAGCAAGCGTTGGAACTGTGGATTGACCAGTAACGACCGCTAACTCTTGCCGAGAGGTCGCAAATAAGGATGAAATTTGTGCTGAGTCACCTAGGCCACGATTAATAACAATCTTTTTGATCTTAGGTGTTTGATGCACGTTACTAATATTTAATAATTTAGCAACACTTGGATAGATTGTTTTGGAATAAAGAGACTTATATTTTGGTGAATTCATTTTATAATTTTATAAAACTTCTGGGGCAAGAGATACAATCTTTGTAAAATTTTGTTCTCGTAGTTCACGCGCAACAGGTCCAAAGACTCGTGTTCCACATGGGTTCCCATCTTGGTTAATAATAACGGCAGCATTATCGTCAAATCGAAGTAGCATTCCACTATCACGTCGTACGGCTTTACGTGTGCGAACAATAACAGCGCGTACCACGTCAGAGCGTTTAATTGGCATATTGGGAGTCGCCTCCTTTACAACACCAATAATTGTATCCCCAATTTTCGCATATTTACGGCGACTTCCAAGAAGAACACGAATACACATGATTTTTCTAGCTCCACTATTATCTGCAATATTTAGGTATGATTGAGCTTGAATCATAGAATTTTTAATAAAAATTTGGTTTTTGTTATACAAAAACTTTTTGATAGACTAATTTGCTATTTAACAATAAAGCGAGTTTTGATTGGTAATTTATACGAAGCTAATTGCATAGCTTTCTTTGCAGTTGCTTCTGATACACCCGCCATCTCATATATAACATGACCGGGCTTGATTACAGCAACCCAATATTCAGGAGTACCTTTACCAGAACCCATACGAGATTCTGCTGCACGCATAGTTACAGGTTTATCTGGAAAAGGTCTGATCCATAGTCTTCCACCACGACGGGCATATCGTGTCATTGTTCGACGGCCCGCTTCAATCTGACGAGCTGTGATCCAGCCGCGACCCGTGCTTTGTAAAGCAAAAGTCCCGAATACACAGGAATTCCCAGAAGTTGCAGATCCTTTTAATCGGCCGCGATGCTGTTTACGAAATTTGGTACGTTTTGGTTGTAGCATTTTTTTTAAGTTTAAATTTTTAATTTTGGTAGACCCAAACTTTGACCCCTAAAATACCATAAATAGTTTTTGCTGTGCATAATGCATAGTCTATTTTTGCGCGTAATGTATGCAAAGGAACTCGACCTTTTCGTACCCACTCACTTCTCGCGATCTCAGCACCATTTAATCGGCCTGAAACTTGTATTTTAATTCCTCGTACACCAGCAAATTGTGCTTTACGGATAACTTCACGAACAGCCCGTCGGAAGGGAACACGAGTTTCTAGTTGGTTTACAACAGAACTAGCAAGGACTTGTGCATAAATATCAGGATTTTCAATTGTTTGAATTTGAAATTTTATAGCTTGTTCAGTATAGCCATTATTTTGGTGTAACTCTGTTCTTAAGCTTGTGTTCTGTTGAGCTAATAAAACCTTTAATTGGTTCCGAGCAATTTTTAATGTGTCTTTTGGTTGTCTAAGAAGGACTTCTAAATGCGTTACAGATAAATGTAATACAAGACGTTTTTTTTGACGATGAATCTGAATAGATATAATACCTAATTCAGAAAAAGTTTTTTGCAAATAATTTCGGATTAAAATATCTTGGTAGATAAGACCGGCATAATCACTTTTTGGTCCAAACCAATGAGCAATATGTTCTTGCGTTACCCCTAATCTAAATCCTAAGGGATGAATCTTTTGACCCATAATATAATATTCTCCTTAATATTTTAGTCGGCTGAAATTACGCCGATAGTAATGTGGCATGAAGGCTTTTGTATTGGAGCACCTCGACCTTGAGCACGTGGACGAAAACGTTTTAATTTAGGTCCTTCATCAACACAAGCTAATTTAATAATCAAGTTTGACTTTTTCCATTGTTTTTGTTCGACAGCATTAGCTGCTGCAGAAGATAATATACGTAAAATGGGCTCACAGGCACGATATGGTAAGAAACGCAAAATCATGATAGCCTCTTCATAAGAACGACCACGGATTGCATTAATAACACGGCGTGCTTTTAAAGCGGACATCCTAATTGCATATCCGCGAGAAAGAATAAGATTCATTGTATTTTTTGTATTTATAGCAAAATAAAAAATGCCTTGTAGGCAACTTGCTCAATAAAGACTAACGTCGGATCTTTTTATCCTGTTTGACGTGTCCACGAAATGTACGCGTAACAGAGAATTCACCTAGTTTATGTCCAACCATATTTTCACTAATAAAAACAGGAATATGTACACGACCATTATGAACGGCAAAGGTATAACCAATCATACTAGGAACAATAGTTGAGCTTCGTGACCAAGTTTTAATTATTTGGTTTTTGTTTAGTGGATCTTTTTTTGCTAATACTTTAAGTAAGTGGCTAGCAATAAAAGGTCCTTTCTTAATAGATCTTGGCATAAGATGATAGGAATAATGGGAATATTTACGAATTTTTTAAAATCCAATAAATTTAATTTGCACGACGTACAATAAATTTATTACTATAACGGTACTTTGATCGTGTTCGTTTACCTAGAGCAGGATTACCCCAAGGGTCCACTGGTTGTGATCGCCCGATAGGTGCACGTCCTTCTCCCCCACCGTGTGGGTGATCACAAGGGTTCATTACACTTCCACGGACTGTTGGGCGACGCCCACGCCAGCGTTTACGTCCAGCTTTTCCATCACGAATATTTGAGAAGTCTTTATTCCCGACACGCCCTAATGTTGCCCAACACGTTTGTAAAACTAATCTAACTTCACCAGAAGGAAGGCGCAAACTCGCATACTTGCCTTCTTTCGCGATTAATTGAGCATAAGCTCCAGCAGCCCGAACTAATTTTGCACCTTGTGTAGGGGCTAATTCGATATTATGTACTTCTGATCCAACGGGGATAACCTTCAAAGGTAATGAGTTACCTACTTGTAATGCTGCATTTGTACTTGAGGAAATATTTTGGCCTAATGTTAAACCTTGAGGAGCAATAATATAATGAGTAGAATCTTCTTCTGTTTTAATCTTTGCAAGAAAAGCGTTTCTATTAGGATCGTATTCTAAACCAATTACTCGAGCAGGGATAGTTTGAGTACTACGTCTCCATAGAATAAAACGATAACGTCGTTTATGACCGCCACCGCGATGTCTAATTGTGATTCTACCTTGGTTATTACGACCTTTTGATCGTTGGTAACCTTTGATAATTGCACTTTTTTTTGTCTGTACAGTATTCTTAAAATTGATTAATTTGTTAACTGCACAAAAACGTGTTCCTGGGGTTAAGGATTTGTAAATTCGGATTGCCATACTTTATGAAATTTAATAACTGAAGCCTATAAGCTTATGAATTAATTTGTAGTAGACCATTAAAAAGATTAATAGTTTCCCCAACTCCAAGCGTAACAATCGCACGTTTTACACGGTGACGCTTGATTTGTCTCATACCTTTTGTACCTTTTTTCTCTGGTATTACTGACATTGATATACGAGTAACTTTTACGTTCCAAGTAGATTCAACAAGTTGTTTAATAACGGGTTTAGTTGCTTTTTTATTTACTTTTAGTGAATAACGTCCAAATCGTTCAACTTCATTAATTGCTTTTTCGGTTGTTATAGGACCATAGATATACTGGGAAATAGACATAATATAAGCTCTCTATAATATATAAGAATTCTTTCGAAAAGACTCCGAAACATCTTTATTTGATAATTACTAATATTTCTCTTTCTTAATTCTAACAAAAAAGGAAAAAATACCCTTTTATTTTTTTACTTTTTTAGCCACTCCTAAATGTTCAACCTAATAAAGTCTTCAAGATTTTTGGGGGTAAAGGGACTTGAACCCTTACGACAATAATAGTCAACGGATTTTAAGTCCGTAGCGTCTACCGATTCCGCCATACCCCCTATAATTATTTTTTATCTACAAAATAATTTGATTGTTATCTAAATCTAGTATACCATAATGTTTAAAAATTTAAATAAAAGACCTTTTTTGTTCTCATTAATAATTTATAGTATAATATATTTTAAATTATTCCAAAATAAAAATTATTCTCAAATTTGTTTGCCGTTAAAAACAAATTTTTATAATTAAAATTTAAAACCAAAATTATGACAACTAATGAGACAACAACTCAACGCCCTATTTTTCCTTTTACTGCAATTGTAGGTCAAGAAGAAATGAAATTGGCATTACTTTTAAATGTTATTGATCCTAAAATTGGTGGTGTAATGATTATGGGTGATCGCGGAACTGGAAAATCAACAACAGTACGAGCTTTAATTGATTTACTTCCCGAATTGGATGTTGTTCAAAATGATCCATTTAATTCTGATCCCGTTAATCCCGAATTAATGAGTGATGATGTTAGAGCACAGGTTCTTGCTGGAAAAACTTTGCCTGTTACAAAGGCTAAAATTTCTATGGTTGACCTTCCCTTAGGCGCAACAGAGGACCGTGTCTGTGGAACAATTGATATAGAAAAAGCGTTAACTGAAGGAATCAAAGCATTTGAACCCGGATTACTGGCCAAAGCGAATCGAGGAATTCTATACGTAGATGAAGTAAATTTATTAGATGACCACCTTGTTGACGTTTTATTAGACTCTGCAGCATCTGGTTGGAATACAGTTGAACGTGAGGGTATTTCGGTTTGTCATCCCGCACGTTTTATTTTGATCGGCTCGGGAAATCCAGAAGAAGGGGAATTACGTCCACAACTATTAGACCGATTTGGAATGCATGCACAAATTGGAACTGTTAAAGAACCGCCGTTACGTGTTAAGATTGTAGAAGAGCGTTCACAGTTTGATTCAAATCCTATAGAGTTCCGTAGTTTATATAATAAACCTCAAACTGAATTAGGAGCTCGAGTTGTAGATGCCCAGAAACGACTTAAAGATGTCAAGTTATCTGAAGAATACCGTCTTAAAATTTCTCAAGTCTGTTCAGAATTAGATGTCGATGGTTTACGTGGAGATATTGTTACGAACCGTGCCGCTCGTGCTTTAGCCGCTTTTGACGGAACAACGGAAGTGACACTAAAACATATTGCTGCGATTATAACATTATGTTTACGTCATAGATTACGAAAGGACCCATTAGAATCTATTGATTCCGGAACAAAAGTAAAAGATGTTTTTGATTCAATCTTTAATACAATTGAAGACTAGTTGGAGTAATGAAAAAAGCTCCCCAAGTAGGATTTGAACCTACGACAATTCGGTTAACAGCCGAGTGCTCTACCGCTGAGCTATTGAGGATTTAATTGTTTAATCTTAAGTATACCACATGTTTAGTTTTAAAAAAAAAAATATATGGTATACTGTGTTATATACTATGATCTTTAGTTTATTATGATTCCTTCAATACCCTCTCTTTTTGTTCCAATTGTTGGACTGATTTTTCCAACTATTACAATGCTATCTTTTCTTCTCTTTGTAGAAAAAGATAATTTGAACTAATAATAAAAAATTATCCTATTTTTTATTTGCTTATTTTAATGTTTTAAAATCTAATATCTACTATGAAAAGTTTTTCAACATATTTATCTACAGCACCGGTTCTAGCATTTCTTTATCTTGGATTATTAGCTGGATTATTAATTGAAAGTCAGCGGTTTTTTCCCGATATTTTAGCACTTTGATCGCTTAGATAGCATTCTTATTTTACAATAGGAACGCTATCTAACTATCTTTTTAGCTTTTTATATAGCTTCTAATACAAAAACAATTTTTACCATATATCTATTATAATCTTATTTTTATTTTCTTATGACCGAAATTTCCTCAAAACTAAATAATCAGCCTATTTTCGACTATAAAAATATACAAATTTTAAAAAAATTTATTACTGAGCAAGGAAAAATCCAACCACGTCGTGTTACAAAACTTACAGCAAAACAGCAACGAGCATTAACTCGTGCCGTAAAACAAGCACGTATACTAGCATTATTACCTTTTATGGGCCAAAATTAAGCACGTCTTCTAAGACGAATTTGTTTATCAAATATAATATAAATACTTAGAGACCTTTTTATAAGGTAAAAGGCTCATAAACTCATTTAAATTTTTTACAAACACTTTTATTTTACTATCTTTTAATAATTAACTTTATGAAACAATCAGAAAAAAATTTGCTTCTCGAATTGGCAAATGCCGGTGTGCATTTAGGGCACCGTTCAAATGCATGGAATCCTAACATGAAAACATATATTTATAAAAAAGAATATAATTTTCATATTATTGATCTTGTACAAACCGTTATTCTACTAAAAAGAGCTTGCCAATTTGTTTTTAAACAAGCGCTTAAAGGAAATGTTTTATTAATTATTGGCACAAAAAATCATTTAACAGAAAGTATTATTGACGAAGCGACTCGTTGTCAAGCTCATTGGGTTGTTAATCGTTGGTTAGGGGGATTACTAACAAACCAAGTAACAATAAAAAATCGTTTATTAAAGTTGGTTAACTTAGAAATGGATAAAAACGGTAGTAATTTTACAAAAAAAGAAAAAATTACCCAAAATCGTGAATTAACTAAATTGCGTAAAAACTTTGATGGTTTACGTAATTTAGATGATAAGCCGAGTTGCGCTATTATTATCGATCCTGTTAAAGAGAAAAATGCTTTAGCTGAATGTAATCGATTAAATATTCCTGTTATTGCTTTAATAGATACAAACGGAGATCCTTCAGGAATTGATTTTCCAATACCCGCAAATGATGACTCTGTTCTTTCTGTGCAGTATTTGTTACGTGCTCTTACCGATGCTTCATACGATGGTATGCGCGTCCGCTTGGCCAGTCAGAAATAAATCAAAAATAATTGGTCTTTGGCATCTTATAAAAGATTAAAGATCAATTATTTCCACCTTTGTGGCGAAATTGGTAAACGCAGTATATTCAAAATATACGTTTTAAGGGTTCGAGTCCCTTCAGAGGTAAATCACTGTATTCCTTATGTACTGAAACAAATTTTACTTATTTAATACTTCCATTAAAAATGTTAAATTATCCTTTTACTATCCGTAATTTAAAAATCCTTCAAGCTGTTGCTGAGTATGGCAATTTTACTGAGGCTGCACAAAATTTATATGTGTCACAACCAGCTATTAGTTCACAGATTAGAGAACTTGAACTATTATTAAATATAAAATTGATTGAACGAAACCGAGCCGGTGCAAGATTTACGGAAGCAGGGTATATTCTATTATATTATGCAAATCAAATCTTATCTTTATGCGATGAAGCGTACAAGGCAATTGATGATTTACAAATGTACCCACATGGTACATTTACTCTTGGTGGAAGTCAAACTGTTGGATTAAATATTTTACCATCCGTATTAAATTCTTTCCAAAGTAAATACCCAACGACTCATATTAGTGTACATATTGACGCAACATCTCATATTTGTTGGAGTTTAACAAGTGGTGATATTGATATAGCAATAGTCGGGGGAATAATTCCACCTGCTATGAAAAGTAAATTAAAAATTATTCCTTTCGGGAAAGAAGAAATTATTCTAGTTACTTCCTCTAAAAATAAATACGCTCGGCTACCAATGCTAGAAAAACAACTGCTATATGACCTTTGTTTTATCTGTCTCGAAAAACAGTCATCTATTCAACAACATGTTACCCAAAAGTTAGAATCATCCGGTGTAAATTTCTCAGAGTTGACTATAGATATTGAGGTAAATTCCGTAGAATCACTGAAACAGTGTTTGTTAAACAGCGATAAAGTTGCTTTTTTATCCGTATCCTCAGTTATTAATGAACTACGCAAAGGCGAATTATGTTGGTTACCAATTAAAACTCTTCGAATCTCAAGACCTATTTGGTTGGTTATAAATCCATATCGATATCAACTACGTATTATCGACTTATTTTTAAAGACGTGTTTAAATAATTTCATAAACCCGGTAATCGAGACTTTTAAAAAATAGTAAAAATCAAAAACTAATAGATTCTCACAAAAACAAGTTAAAATTTATTTATTTGATATGGTATAATAGGAGTAATAAATTTTGTAAAAAATTTTATCATACATTAAAAATAATAAAAATGCTTTATGGCACGAAAAAGTAATATTGCACGTAATAAACAACGACAAATTTGTGTACAACATTATCAATCTAAACGTACCAAATTATTAACAGAATTCAAAAAAGCCACAACCTTAGGTGAAAAATTAAAAATCCACTCAAAAATTCAAAAATTACCGAGAAACTCTAGTAAAACTCGTTTACATAACCGTTGTTTTATTACAGGACGACCAAAAGGGTATTTTCGATTTTTTGGTTTATCGCGACACCAAATCCGTGAATTAGGGTATGTCGGAATTTTACCAGGGGTAACTACAGCCAGCTGGTAATTCTAATTACATTTTTATGGTATACTAGGAATACGGTCGCGGGGTAGAGCAGTCTGGTAGCTCATCGGGCTCATAACCCGAGGGTCAATGGTTCAAATCCATTCCCCGCTATCTTTACAGCAACAGCATAATTTTATTAAAAAATCAAATTTTATGGTTAAAATTCGTCTAAAGAAATTAGGTCGTAAAAAAGCACCTTTTTATCGCATTATCGCGATTGATAGTAAAAAGCGACGTAATGGTGCAGCATTAGCAGAGCTTGGTTGGTATGATCCTATAAAGAAACGATCTCAAATTGATAGAGAACGAACACTTTTTTATATTAAACAAGGAGCACAACCGACAACTACAATTGCTAATTTATTTCAAAAAGTAGCTCTTTTATAGTAAAGAATTATATTATAAAGGAACTACATCATAAGTAGAAAGATCGGGGGTTGGTAGCTCAGTGGTAGAGCACTCGGCTTTTAACCGACTGGTCGTGGGTTCAAATCCCACCCAACCCAAAATTTGGATCATGAGTGGGCTGCATACATGGCCGAGTGGTCGATGGCAGAGGCCTCATAAGCCTCACCCGCAAGGGCACCACAGGTTCAAACCCTGTTGTATGCAAATTTTCTGAATTTAAGTGCTATAGATTATCCGCAATGGGGTATCGCCAAGTGGTAAGGCAACCGGTTTTGGTCCTGTTATTCGGAGGTTCGAATCCTTCTACCCCAGCTTTTTAGTTGTTTGAAAATAATATTTCTTAATTAGACGTGAAGAATTTTATTTTTGCTTTAAATTTATCTATCGAATTACTTTTTATGAAGTAATTCGACAAATACAAATAGAGTTAAAATAAGCCTAAAGTGATCGCTTTATCAATTGGCATCGCAGCACCAATCCCCATCCATAAAGCAAAGAGAGTTCCAAATAAAAATACTACCATCGCAATGGGACGTCGAAATGGATTCTGAAACTTATTAACATTTTCAATAAATGGAACTGTTATTAGACCAGCAGGAACTGCGGCCATAGAGAGAACGCCTAATAACTTATTAGGAATAGTTCGTAATAAGTTAAACGTAGGGTAAAAATACCATTCTGGTAAAATTTCCAGAGGTGTGGCAAAAGGGTTTGCAGGTTCGCCAACCACGCATGGGTCTAAAGTGGATAAGCCGATAAGACAGGCAAAGGACCCAAAAATAACAACCGGAAACATGTATAATAAATCGTTTGGCCAAGCGGGTTCACCATAATAATTATGTCCCATACCTTTTGCTAGCTTAGCACGTAAGATTGGGTCGCTTAAATCAGGTTTTTTTGTTACACTCATATTATATATATGTTTTAAATATTTTCAAAATTGCCTCTGCATTACACAGAATACTAAATCGTTTAAAGGGGCCCAGAAATTCCTTGTTTTCGAATCATCAAAAAGTGGGCTAGCATAAATACAGCGGTTAATAATGGTAAGACAAAAGTATGCGCACTATAAAAACGTGTTAATGTAGATTGACCAACCCCAACACCTCCTCGTAAAAGTTCTACTAAAAGCGGCCCCACTACGGGAATAGCTTCAGGTACCCCTGTTACAATTTTACATGCCCAGTATCCAACCTGATCCCAGGGTAAGGAATACCCTGTAACACCAAAAGAAACTGTGCATACTGCCATAATGACACCTGTTACCCAAGTTAACTCACGAGGTTTTTTGAATCCACCTGTTAAATAAACTCGGGAAACATGTAATAACATCATCAAGACCATCATACTTGCGGACCAACGATGAATTGAGCGAATTAACCAACCAAAATTGACATCAGTCATAATATAACTTACTGAGTCAAAAGCTTCTGTAACCGTTGGTCTATAATAAAATGTCATAGCAAACCCAGTAGCAACTTGAACTAAAAAACAGACAAAAGTAATACCGCCAAAACAGTAAAAAATATTTACATGCGGTGGAACATATTTGCTTGAAACATCATCTGCAATTGCTTGTATTTCTAAGCGTTCCTCGAACCAATCATAAACTTTACTCATAAATAATGAAATTTTTTAATTTTAGATTTTCTAATAACGTAATAAATTTAGTTAAATTTATAAAAACTCAATAATAAAATTTATTGAGGTGTGTTTAATTATTAATGGTTATATATATATATTCTTATTTATATTTAAGAATATATATATATAAGTTATTGCCAATTTATAGATAACCCATCTAGCAAAGTAGATGAATTATAAATTTCTAAAAGAATTACATTAAAAATTAAAAAAAGCCCGCCTGCTAAAGCCATTGGCACAGTTGTGCCCCACCCAGGAGCAACTTTTCCGTACTCAGAGTTTAATGGCTTTAACAAGTCCCCTAAAATAGTTTGTTTTGCTTTTGTTGCTACCATATTATTAAAATATTTGTATATAAAGTACCAAAATGTATGCTATAATTCTTTGTAAATCAAGTTTGTTATTACTTAGATTTAATCGGAGTAAATTATGGAAACAGCGACACTATTCGGAATTTTTTTTGGAACTTTATTAATTGGTATAACCGGATATTCCTTATATACTTCTTTTGGCCAGCCTTCTGAAGCTCTTAAAGACCCTTTTGAAGACCATGAAAATTAGTATTCTGATAACAGCAACTTTTTTGCTGTTATCAAGAGTTATTTTAAAATACGTGGCGGTTCTCGGAAAAAGATTGAAAAGAAAATAATTCCAAGAGTTCCAATAAGTAAAAAAGTATAAACCAGTGCTTCCATTTATATCTCTCTATAAATAATCAATAATTTTGCTCTTAAAGGTGTGAAGAACACTCAAAAAATAAACCGTTTAATTAAACAGTTTGTTTTTTCGTTGTGGCATCACCAAGTTTTTCAAAAGCTCCAAATTCTACTTGTGCATCTAAATCTGGGTCAATACCGGCAAATACATCACGGAAAATAGTACGTGAACCGTGCCAAATATGACCAAAAAAGAATAAAAGTGCGAAATTTAAATGTCCAAATGCGAACCAACCACGGGGACTGCTACGGAATACTCCATCAGATTGTAATGTTACACGGTCAAACTCAAAAATTTCCCCAAGTTGAGCACGTCGAGCATATTTTTTAACAGTTGCTGGATCCGTAAATGTTACACCATCCAATTCGCCACCATAAAATTTTACTGATACTCCAACTTGTTCAATTGCGTATTTTGATTCAGCACGACGGAATGGAATATCTGCACGTACAATACCGTCCTTATCCGTTAATAAAACAGGGAACGTCTCAAAGAATGTTGGCATACGACGAACAAAAAGCTCGTTATCGTTTTTATCAAAGAAAACTGCGTGTCCTAACCAACCAGCAGCAATTCCATCCCCATTAACCATAGGACCCGCACGGAAAAGACCGCCTTTAGCCGGGTTATTACCAATGTAGTCATAAAAAGCTAATTTTTCTGGTATCTTTGCCCAAGCTTCGGGCAAAGATAAGTTATTAGCCGTATCTTGTTGAACACGTTTTTGAATTTCCTGTTCAAAAAATCCTTGATCCCACTGATAACGTGTTGGGCCATATAACTCAATTGGTGTCGCAGCACAACCGTACCACATTGTACCGGAAACTACAAAAGCAGCCCAAAAAACGGCAGCGATACTACTTGATAATACAGTCTCAACATTACCCATACGTAATACTTTATATAAACGTTGTGGTGGACGTACTGTTAAATGGAAAAGACCAGCAATAATACCAACGATTCCTGCTGCGATATGATGAGCAGGAATACCTCGAGGGTTAAACGGGTCAAACCCTTCAGCTCCCCAGGTTGGTGTTACGGGCTGTACACTTCCTGTAATTCCATACGGATCTGATACCCATATTCCTGGGCCATATAATCCAGTAACATGGAATGCGCCAAACCCAAAACAGAGTAATCCAGCAAGAAATAGATGAATACCAAAAATTTTGGGTAAATCTAATGCTGGAGCACCTGTTCGTGGGTCACGGAATAACTCTAAATCCCAATAAACCCAGTGCCATAATGCGGCTAAGAATAATAGCCCGGATAAAACAATATGTGCAACAGCAACACCTTCATAACTCCAAAACCCGGGGTTAGTAATACTATCACCACTAATTGACCAACCACCCCAAGAATTTTCAATTCCTAAGCGAGTCATAAACGGTAAAACAAACATACCTTGACGCCACATTGGGTTTAATACTGGATCTGATGGATCAAATATAGATAGTTCGTAAAGTGCCATTGAACCTGCCCAACCTGCTACTAGTGAAGTGTGCATAAGATGCACTGCGATTAAACGACCTGGATCATTTAGAACGACAGTGTGTACACGAAACCATGGAAGTCCCATATGTAATTTGTATAATTAAAATGTATAATTTTCCTTCTTTCCTTAAACTAAAAATAGTTTATCTAATACTGGATTAAAGTCTACCAATTAGTATACTCCATAAAAATTTTTATGATGTTTTTCGTCATAACTTTATAATTACTCAAAAAAATCTTTTTGCGAGATATCACCCTTAAAGAAAAGATATGGTATAATAGGTTTGATCGGCTCAGTAGCTCAGGGGTAGAGCAGGAGACTCATAAGCTCTTGGTCGCAGGTTCAAATCCCGCCTGAGCCAGTTCGATCATAATGTATCAAGTCGCTTAGATCTTTTATTAAGTTCATCCTTAAGAATATATAGGTCTGCCTCCATTGTACATACAATAGAAAAGGCACACATATAAATACTCAATATTTTTACTTCTATTAACAGATTATATCATATGAGTTCTATTTGTCAATCAGATTTTATTAATATTCTGTACTTTGAACGGTATTTTTAGTTCTAGATAAAATTTATTTGTATGGTATAATAATATTTAATATTTAATCTGTAAAGAAATATAAAGCTTTTTAATTATATATTTTTAAGGAGAAAAATTTATGCTTATTGCTAAATTACCAGAAGCATACGCAATTTTCAGCCCAATCGTAGATGTTTTACCAGTGATTCCAGTCTTATTTTTAGGTTTGGCTTTTGTTTGGCAAGCTGCAGTGAGTTTCCGTTAAATTAATTTGTGCACTGAATATCAAGTGCACAAATTAATTTGTTTTTGAGACTAAAAATTTGTTACAATAGGTGTAATTTACACGCGGACATGGCGGAATTGGTAGACGCGCTAGATTTAGGATCTAGTAGGATTTCCTGTGAGAGTTCAAGTCTCTCTGTCCGCAATTTAATTTCAAATCAAGTATACTAAGTATATATATACCAAACTTAAATTTCATCTTACTTTAACTTTTTATGCCGCGCTCACAACGAAACGATAACTTTATTGATAAAACATTTACAATTATCGCTGATATACTTTTAACGATCTCGCCTATTGCAACCCGTTCCAAAAAAGCTTTTAGTTATTATAGGAATGGAATGTCTGCGCAGGCAGAGGGGGAATACGCTGAAGCTTTACAAAATTATTACGAAGCAATGCGTCTCGAATTAGACCCGTATGATCGTAGTTACATTTTATACAATATTGGGTTAATTCATGCTGCAAATGGTAAACATGCTCGCGCTTTAGAATATTATTACCAAGCGTTAGAACGAAATCCTTTAATGCCACAAGCACTAAATAATATTGCTGTTATTTATCATTACCAAGGTGAACAAGCACTAGAACAAGGGGATCAACAATTATCTAAAAACTTCTTTATTAAAGCCCGTGAATACTGGAAACAAGCCATTCACCTCTCACCTTTAAATTATAACGAAGCGTATAATTGGATTTTACGTACAGAAAATGAGGACTCAGTCCAAGAACACCTTGTGAAAAGTTAAATATTTTATATTATTTAAATGGCGCTTAATTTTAGTACCTTATCCCGTTTAAGTATTTATTATGCTTTTGTAATCGGGATACAAGGATTCGAACCTTGGACCTTCGCAACCCAAATGCGACGCGCTACCAAACTGCGCTACATCCCGATATTTTTACTAGTATACCATAGAATAAACTTTTTTATTAATGAATAATTTTAATTTCAATTTTTTGACTATATTACATGAAAGAATTTCTAAATATGATATACTACTTCATATCGAGGTATATTGATTTTACTAATAATTTATACATTATAAATCTGTTAACAAATCATTTTTGGACCTTAGCACCTTATATTATTATATCTTTTAACCTATTTTTTAAGTTCAAAAAAGAATGACAGTTACAACAAATGTAAATACAGGCCGTATTACTCAAATTATTGGACCCGTACTAGATGTTAAATTTCCAGTAGGGAAACTACCCAATATTTATAATGCGTTAACAATCTCAGGAACAGTAGCTTCGGGCCAAAAAATAAACGTCACTTGCGAAGTACAGCAATTACTTGGTGATAATCAAGTCCGTGTGATCTCAATGCAAGCTACAGATGGCTTAATGCGTGGAATGGAGGTTATTGATACAGGTACAGCTTTGACAGTGCCTGTCGGGACTGAAACATTAGGACGTATTTTTAATGTCTTAGGTGAACCCGTTGATAATATGGGTCCTGTAAAAACAAAAGATAGTTTAACCATTCATAGATTAGCTCCAGCTTTCGCCCAACTTGACACAAATTTATCAATTTTTGAAACAGGAATTAAAGTTGTTGACTTATTAGCACCTTACCGTCGTGGTGGCAAAATTGGTTTATTTGGCGGTGCTGGTGTTGGTAAAACTGTTCTAATTATGGAACTTATCAATAACATTGCCAAAGCGCATGGTGGCGTATCTGTATTCGGTGGCGTGGGTGAACGAACTCGTGAAGGGAATGACCTATACCAAGAAATGAAAGAATCAAAAGTTATTAATGAAGATAATTTTTCTGAGTCTAAAGTTTCCCTGGTCTATGGTCAAATGAATGAACCTCCAGGGGCACGCATGCGCGTAGGTTTAACTGCCCTAACAATGGCCGAGTATTTTCGTGATATTAATAAGCAAGACGTATTGCTATTTATTGATAATATTTTTAGGTTTGTTCAAGCCGGTTCTGAAGTATCTGCTCTATTAGGGCGTATGCCTTCCGCTGTGGGTTATCAACCAACTTTAGGAACAGAAATGGGTACGCTACAAGAGCGTATTACATCAACAAAAGATGGTTCAATTACTTCTATTCAAGCAGTATACGTTCCTGCTGATGATTTAACTGACCCAGCTCCTGCGACTACTTTTGCACATTTAGATGCAACAACAGTATTATCGCGTAACCTTGCAGCTAAGGGTATTTATCCCGCAGTTGACCCATTAGATTCAACATCAACAATGCTACAGCCATGGATTGTTGGCGAAGAGCATTATAATGTGGCACAAAATGTAAAACAAGCGTTACAACGTTATAAAGAGTTACAGGATATTATTGCTATTTTAGGTCTTGATGAATTATCAGAAGATGATCGCTTATTGGTAGCACGTGCGCGTAAAATTGAACGATTTTTTTCACAACCCTTTTTCGTTGCGGAAGTCTTCACAGGTTCTCCAGGTAAATATGTGAGTTTAGCTGAATGTATTAAGGGCTTCACTATGATTCTAAAGGGAGAATTAGACGCCTTACCTGAACAAGCTTTTTATTTAGTTGGAACAATTGAAGAAGCAATAGCGAAAGCAGATAAATTACAAGCATAAAAGGGTTATTATTCGGCGTATTAGCCTTTTATATTATTTATTACACAATTTTTAATTTTTTATGACATTACAGGTAAAAGTTATTGCTCCTGATCGAGTTGTTTGGGAAACCACCGCTGACGAAATCATCCTGCCAACTAATACAGGTCAAATGGGAGTCTTAACCGACCATACATCGCTATTAACCGCTTTAGAAATTGGGGTTATGCAAGTTCGCGTAAATACCCAATGGATTCCTCTCGTTGTAATGGCCGGATTTGCACTTATCCAAAATAATACATTAACAATAATTATTAATGAAGCAGAAAAGGCTGAAACTATTAATTTAAGAGAAGCAGAAGACCAATTAAAAGAAGCAGAACTAGCATTTGCAAACGCTGAATCTCGAAAAGATCAAGTAGAAACAACTTTCTTAGTGAAACGTGCACGTGCTCGTCTTACCGCAGCACAAAAAGTTTAATTAACTTAAAGCTCTATGCTAGTCAAAGACTAAAATTTTAAGTATACTATATTTTTAGTCTTTAAAAATATATAAAACTATTCTTTAAATGTTATAAATTTGTAACATTTTAGTGTTCTGAGGTAGAATCAATGCTTGCTTTAAAAATCACAGTATATACTGTTGTTATTTCATTTATTTCATTGTTTACTTTTGGGTTTTTATCAAGTGATACTGCACGAAACCCAAAGCGCCAAGATTTAGATTAACTAACTATTTATAATTGAATTATAATTAGCGTTAATAGACTGCGTTAACGCCTCTTCTTCATTTTGAATACCAAGACCTTAGCTAATTATGGTATAATATTCATCGATGAAGGAAAGATGGCTGAGTGGTCGAAAGCGCCGGATTGCTAATTCGTTGTATGCAATAGCATACCGGGGGTTCAAATCCCCCTCTTTCCGCGTTTTATATTTAGATAACGATTATTACAGCTTTTACCATTACTAGCTTTTTTAGAAAAAACTTATGGATTTAATTAGTATTTCGTGGGCTTTTCTTATGGTAATGTTTACTTTTTCTATATCTCTCGTTGTATGGGGTCGAAGTGGATTGTAATTAATTTATTTAATCACATTAAATTAATATTACCGATTTTCAAGAAAAGGTCTTTACAGGCATTCTTATTATGTCTTAATAGCTTAAGGAACATTTTTATAGAAATAAAAATTTTATGAGCATCCAATTATTAATTAGTATTATTCTTATTGCGGGCGCTGGCCCTGCTATTGTTGCTTTATTGGCATTTAATAAAGGCAATCTTTAATCGTACTTTTAATATATATATTCTTAGGAGAAAAATCTATGGGTCTTTCCGATAGTCAAGTTTTTACAGCCCTGCTCGTTGCGCTTGTAACAGGAATCTTAGCTTTGCAACTAGGTACTGAACTGTATAAGAGTTAAATTTTATCTAGGGTTACTTAAGGAATAGACCTTCCTTAAGTAATAATTTGACATAAATTTAAATATAATATTTTAGAAACAAAAAAAAACTTGCGGATGTAACTCAGTGGTAGAGTGAGACCTTGCCAAGGTCTAAGTCGCGCGTTCGAATCGCGTTATCCGCTTTAATTTTGAACAATATTATTTTTTTAAACCCTTACTTCTTGTTAAAAAGTAAGAGGTTATATTTGGATTAATTAATAGAATTATAGACAACTTGTTCAGTTTCTTGTTGTACTACATTATCAATTAAACCATATTCACGGGCTTCACTAGCAGAAAGATATCTATCTCTATCCATATCACGAGCAATGACAGCTAATGATTGACCAGTTCGTTTAGCATATAGACGGCCAACTTGCTGACGTAAACGTAAGACTTCTAAAGCCTCTAATTTGACGTTACTTGCTTGACCTTGTGACCCCCCTAATGGTTGGTGAATCATAACACGTGCATGTTGTAACGCAATACGTTGACCTAAAGTACCACCAACTAGTACAAAAGAAGCCATTGATGAAGCACATCCCACACAAATAGTAGTTATATTTGCTTGAATATGTTGCATAGTATCATAAATAGCTAAACCAGCGTTAACATATCCACCAGGAGAGTTAATATACATATATAATTCTTTAGATTCATCTTCAGAATTTAGATAAAGCATAATACCAATAAGTTGATTTGCTAATTCATCATCAATAACTTGTCCTAAAAATAAAATTCGTTCTCTATATAAGCGGTTATAAATATCCACCCACTGTGCAGCAGGTTCACCGGGTAAACGGTAAGGTACGCGAGGTACTCCAATTGGCATAAAATCTCCTAAAAAAAAAATAACTTACGTTAAGTTAATGGAACTTGAATAAAAAAGGCTATTTGTGTCGCATAGGTTTCTAATTCATCAAGCGTTAAAGTTTGGTTCGGTTGTAATAAAGGAATACTTTTCCCATTTTCATATTGTAGATTTACGCTATTACGTGAAAAAAAGGAATCTTTCGTCTGAATTGAAAGTGCCTGAATACTAGAAAATGGTATTTCAACTTGAATTTTTCGGTTTTTACCAGGAAAGCCCCAACGAACAATTTTTAATAGTTGTTGTTCCTTGTTATATTCATTATAACCTGCTCCAACATTCCAAAATATGGAACACGTCAAATAGAGAGCAGTATAGAGAGCAATATACCCGTATAAACCCATAACTAATTGTTGTGCAACTGTTATTTCGAAATCCTGGGAATCGGGTAAAGTATTTACCGTAATAAAACGAATACCACCAACAAATAAAATAAAAGTCCAAAAGTAATTCTCTATCTTCCTTGTGCCGACAATTAGGTCTCGACGGATTTGAATTGGATATATCATTCGTAAATAAAAATTATGCAGGAGGAAAAAGTATAAGAAAAAGGTTTTAGACTGATACGGCCTTTTCTGATTTGGAGTCAGCAACTGCATACATCTCAAAAATTTCCGCTATAGCTTGTTTTAAAGACAACCGTGGAATAATTAAATCTACTAAGCCGTGCTTTAATAGATATTCTGAAGTTTGAAAATTTTCAGGCAATTGTTCTTGTAATGTTTGTTCGATTACTCGACGCCCGGCAAATCCAATCAAAGCTTTTGGTTCTGCAATAATTATATCTCCGAGCATTGCAAAACTAGCAGTTACTCCACCCGTTGTTGGATAAGTTAAAATAGGGACATACAAGTTCTTAGTAAGTTTTTTATAACGGTTCAGTGCTCCAGAAATTTTTGCCATTTGCATCAAACTAAAAATACCTTCTTGCATACGAGCTCCCCCAGAAGCACAAATGATTACGATGGGCAACTGCTTTTCAGTGGCATACTCGATTAACCGAGTAATCTTCTCGCCTACAACAGAACCCATACTTCCACCCATAAAACTAAAGTCCATTGTTCCTAAAACGAAGGTATGGCCGTTTACTTTTCCTAAACCCGTTTGTATTGCATCTTTTAAGCCTGTAGAATGTTGAGCATCGTTTAAACGTTCAGAATAAAGTCGTTTATCTTTGAAACTCAAAGGATCGCATGGAGTCAATTCATTAAATAATGGAATCCATGTTTCTTCATCCACTAAACCTGTAATACGATCTGTACTATTCATACGTAAATGGTAACCACAACTTGTACAAACATATTGATTTTCTTTCAAATGTTTTATATATAAAACATTATTACAAGAATCACACTGCGTCCATAACCCTTTACTACCATCATGTTGAGACTCGAAGCGACGCTTCTTTTTCGACTCTTTCAAACGACGTCGATCATCGAACCAATCTAATAACGACATAAATAAATCTCTCCTTTTAATTTACTTTATGAATAAAAGATGAATTTCTTAAATTCACATATTTTTATACTTTTTTATAGAAAAACCTGAGAATACTCTTCTATATAAAATGATACCCTAAACATAGAAAAAAATAAGCCATAAATTATGTAATTTTTATAATATCAAGAACCTAAATATAAAAATATGGTAATATTTCTGCAGAACTAATCAATAAATAAAACATATTTAACAGTAATTAACATAAGTATACCTGATAACCCAATCATATAACCATAAAAGTTTTGTGGTCATATTATTTTCTTTTCTAATACCATTATTAATATTTCTATAATTGTATATGTATTTAAACTCT